>ERZ795049.570-NODE-570-length-53851-cov-6.825006_pt1 | contig 53851 bp, 56 predicted proteins | sample MGYA00375133_ERZ795049 | MGnify/ENA primary metagenome ERZ795049 (study PRJEB30178, sample SAMN05720147) | activated sludge metagenome | isolation source: anaerobic digester from wastewater treatment plant | place: Japan | collected 2015-04-20 ... | reverse complement strand
AAGAGGGCAAAGAAATACTGAGCGCACATATTCGAGAAAGCTATTTATCACTTTCGTTATTGGAAACAAAAATTGAATATTACCAACTCAAGCAAGCTGTAAACAATCGTGAATTGCTCGATAAAAAAACACAAATGGAAATGGGTATTATTTCAGAAGCTGACTTTATAGAAACAATGATTTTATCACTTGGCGACTTAGCCGAGGCCTATGCACTTTTAGCTGAACATCAAAGCAAGGTACTCACTGTAGAAATGCTCTTGGGAAAAGAGGCATGGAATCCATAATTTTTTTCTACATATTGACATTTTACCTCCCATTCCCTAGTATTTAGCTACTAAAAAAAGGGAAAAAAAGATACAGAGGCTTAGTGATATTAGGCTTTTTATCTAAACGTAGGAGGAATTATGAAAAGAAATGTATTTAGAATTCTTTTTCTCAGTTTTATCGTTGTGAGCATGAGTGGATTTTTTTTGTCTTGTGCAAACAAAAAAGACGATAAAATAAAAATTGGAGCCCTACAACTTGTAGAACACGTCGCCCTCGATGCTGCCTACGCAGGTTTTGTCGACGCTCTTGCTGAAGAAGGTTATATTGACGGAGAGTCAATCAAAATTGACTTTCAAAATGCCCAAGGTGAGCAAGCAAATTGCCAAACCATCGCACAAAAATTTATTAACGATAAAAGCGATCTTATCTTAGCCATTGCAACTCCAGCAGCACAAGCTGTTGCAAACCTTACAGAGACAATACCTATTCTCATTACCGCGGTTACCGATCCTCAATCTGCAATGCTTGTTAAATCAAATGAAATGCCTGGGACAAATGTTACAGGAACCTCTGACTTAACTCCAGTTGCTGCACAAATTGCCTTGATAAAAAAACTCGTACCTGAAGTAAAAACAATTGGTTTTTTGTACAATTCAAGCGAGCAAAACTCAAAATTCCAAATTGATTTAGCAAAAAAAGAGGCCGATGCGCTCGGTATTTCATATCTCGACGCAACTGTTTCTTCATCAAATGAAATTCAACAAGTAGTACAAAGCCTTGTTGGTAAGGTTGATGCAGTTTACTCACCAACTGACAATATGATAGCTGCAGGTATTCCAACTGTTGCTGGTGTACTGAATCCTGCAAAAATTCCATTCATTGTTGGGGAAGAAGGTATGGTACAAGCAGGAGGTCTTGCAACCTATGGCATAAACTACTACGCACTCGGAAAACAAACGGGAAAGATGGCTGCAGAAATTCTACGTGACGGAAAAAAACCAGCAACTATGCCTATTCAATACTTACAAGGTGGAGATTTTGCTCTAAATGAAGCAAGCGCAAAAGAAATTGGGATTATCATTCCAGAAGAGCTCCTTTTAGAACTAGGCAAATAAGGATTTATACATGGGCATTTTTCTTGCGATACAAGGAGCCGCCTCCCAAGGAGTACTTTGGGGGCTTATGACTCTGGGACTTTTTATTACGTATAAAATTTTAAACTTTGCTGATCTCACGGTCGATGGAAGCTTTGCTCTCGGTGGCTCCGTTTCTGCAATTCTCATCACAAGCGGTTTCTCTCCCTACCTCAGCTTAGTCATTGCTTTTTTTGCTGGCTCTCTTGCTGGTCTCGTTACGGGGCTTTTACACACAAAACTAAAAATCCCCGGCATACTTGCAGGAATTCTTACAATGATTGCACTCTACTCGGTAAATATCCGAGTTATGGGACAGGCAAATATACCGCTTCTTGGGCAAGAAACAATGCTCACTCTTACCTCTTCATTTGGTTTAAGTAAAACCCTCGGTTCCCTACTTATAGGAAGTATTTTTTCTGCAATTGTAATTGCAATCTTGTACTGGTTTTTTGGAACAGAACTTGGCAGCGCAATTCGTGCAACCGGAAGTAACGAAAAGATGGTGCAGGCGCTTGGGATTAATACTGAATCGATGAAAAACATAGGACTCATGCTTTCAAATGCCCTCGTTGCCTTTAGCGGTGCCTTGGTTGCTCAAAGCCAGGGCTACGCAGATGTTGGAATGGGAACCGGAACAATTGTTATAGGACTCGCTTCGATTATCATCGGTGAAGTTATTTTTGGCAAACGCTTTAGCTTTTGGTATAGACTTATGTCGGTTGTCTTTGGCTCTATTTTATATCGCATTATCATTGCAATTGTTTTACAACTCGGTATGAAATCAACTGACCTAAAGCTTTTAACTGCAGTCATCGTTGCTCTTGCACTCGCCCTTCCCGTTATCAATGAAAAAATGACCCGACACCAAAAACGTAAAATAAATCGCCTTCAGAAAAAAACAGAAGCGAATAAAAAAGCGAGTATACAATGATAGCATTAGATACTGTACATAAAACCTTCAATGAAGGCACAATTAACGAGCGCAAAGCCTTAATCGATATAAACCTCAAACTAGAAGAAGGCGACTTTGTAAGCGTCATCGGCGGCAATGGTGCGGGAAAATCGACATTATTAAACCTCATCGCAGGAGTCTATGAAGTTGACTCAGGACATATTTATTTTGACGGCATCGATGTTACCGAAGAAAAAGAACATAAAAGAGCACGCTTTCTCGGCCGCGTCTTCCAAGACCCGATGTTGGGAACTGCTGCAAATATGCAAATCGATGAAAATCTCGCCCTCGCATATCGGCGGGGGAAAAGGCGCAGCCTCGCCTGGGGAATTCGTCCAGCAGAAAAAGAACGCTATAAAAAAGAGCTTGCAATGCTTGACCTTGGCTTAGAAAGCAGGATGACAACAAAGGTTGGTCTACTCTCTGGCGGACAAAGACAGGCGCTTACCCTTCTTATGGCTACGATACAAAAACCCCGCCTCCTCCTCCTCGATGAGCATACCGCAGCGCTTGACCCCAAAACCGCACAAAAGGTTTTAGAGCTAACCGATGAGATAGTGAAAAGAGAAGGACTTACAACCTTTATGGTAACGCACAATATGAAAGATGCAATTCGACATGGTAATCGATTGATAATGATGAGTGCTGGAAAAATCATCTACGATGTAAGGGGTGAAGAAAAAAGAAAACTAGAAGTTGCCGACCTTATGCAGAAGTTTCAAAGCTCAGCACAAGATGCAATCATTAATGACCGCATGCTTCTTTCCTAAAGCTTTTCTTTACATACAGATTTTTCTCTTTATTTATTTCTAAACATAGGATACTATAAAAGAGTGAAAACTAAAATTGCTTTTTTTGTCTTTGCCCTTATTATCATCTCTCCGCTTTTATTTTACCTTGCCTACAAAAAACAAACGAAGGACGCAAGTTTTGAAGCATTTAACCAGTACAGGGAGCAAATTCCACTCCATAATGAAAGCCCAGTATTGGTTTATAAAAGCGTCGACTTTTATAAATACATTGTATATGGCACAAAGACAGATAATGTCCATAGCGACAAACTCATCGTCTACCTCGTCAAGGGGACTGCAAGCTTTGGCTTCGACCTCTCAAAAATAAAAATCGATACAGAGCGAAGTAATCCTAAAAATGGAAAACTCTATGCAGATTTTAACTCAGAAAGTCTTATGCCTGTCTTTGTTTCTATTTCTATTCCTGAAGCAGGTATACAAGAAGTTGAAAGCATAGAACCAAAACCCTATACCGAAGATGAAGCAAAACAGATAGCAAAAACTCTCGCAATAGTTGGCTCGGGACTTGGCGGTTTTGCAGGCGGCATCGTCGGCTCAACAAGTGCGGGAATAGCTGCCTCGCTTTTAGACGGGGGACTCTTACCAAAGCCCATCACAAAACTAACAGGCGCTTCGATAGGGGCAGGGCTTGCCGCCCTTGCAACAGGCATAACGAGCTATCTTTGTACGAAGAATTTTTTGCTCGACTACGAAGCGACAGGCTACGGTTTTACTGAAGTCCAGCATATCTTACAAGCTTCAAAAGGACTCATTGCCTTGGAACTTTTGGAAGGCGCAAATCTTATTCATACAAAAGAAGATTTATTTCACTGGGAAAATACAAAAAGAGCGGAACAAGAAAAAGCTATTCTAAGGGCAAGCGAGCGATTATTTCAGCGCTTTGGTTGGAAGGAAATACAGCTCAGTTTTCACTACCCAGAAAATAAGGAAAGTACCACAAGTTCTATACAGACACAAGAAAATGATGCAGGAGATTTTGATAATGAAAAAGAAAACTAAAAAAATGCATCCACTCGTCCAAGGCATTCTAGGAATCCTCCTCTTTTCTCTTGCAGCAGCAAGTCTTTTCTTTTTTTTCTTGCAAATTGATTTTCGAAAAATCCCTTTTTTGGGAAAAACGATAGAAAGGTTTTCAAAAACGAGCACTCGTATCATCGATGAAAAAGAAAGTCTTTTTTTACAAAGCGCCTCCTTCAATATAGATTTTCTTTTAAAACTTGAAACAAAAGACGGAGTCTACCTTGCCATTTATCCCTATGAAGTTCTCATGGGCATAGATGGAAATAAAATCCTATTTGAAAAAAATCAAGATACACAAGACTGCTATCTTCCAGTGCCCGAAATACTACAATCCGAACTTGCAGATACTGACTCTATTTTAGAAATAGTAAACACAATACATAGCTCAGATTTTTCTTACAATACAATAATTAGTCCTATAAAAAAAGCCTTTGAACAAAAAGCAATAGATGAAGCTTTAGAAAATAATTATTTTACAGACTCATTTATTTCTCGCACAAAAAAAAATATAGAAGACCTCTATCCTGAAAAAATCTTTTTTGTAAATGAAAAAGAAATTAGAGAAGCTCTTGAAAATACAATGCAGAGAATCGATGCACATTTTTTTCCTGCAGAATTTAAAGTTCAAAAAGATTTTTTTGACCATTTTGATTCTAATCTTCTTCAAGAAAATAATCAAAAAAACAAAATCGAAAATGAAATTGAAAACGAAAAATACTTTACGCGAGACGATAGCCAAATCGACGCTCTTCGTTTTGGCTTGGTAAAAAACTTTGCAAAACTTCCCTCGCTATCCTATGCTACATTTAAAAATAAAAACCTACTAAAACAAGACAAGGCAAAACTCATCGCATCTTGGCTCAATCCCCTCGATGACAATACAAGTAAGACTTTTTTATTTGCCGGAGAAGATGGCTATGAAAAGGCGATTACTCTTTTCCAAGATGGCTCTATATCCTACATAGAACCAAAGGGAATGAACATCGATGAAAGAAATGCCTTTTATAGTTTTCCGCTTGCATATCTCGCCATGTCCATCGAGTACAAATCTTTTGGGCAAGATGAGAAAAAAACATTAAACGAGTATGTACAATTTTCAAGCCTCTATGACCAAGCGCTAGAATATCTAGAAGAAGAAAAATACACTCGTCTCGACTTACAATTACGTCAACTGAAAGAATGGAAGCACAAAGAAGAAAAGGCAATACAGCTTTTACAAGCTCTGTTTGACGCAGCAGTTTTTTATCAGTACAATCCCGTGCCCATGGAAGCCTATGAGAATTTTAACGCGCTTTTATTTTTACAAGCGCACTTACATCAACTCAAGCATTTTAACAGCCCAGAAAATAGGTCAAAGGCTCTCAAAGAAATGGAAACGATTTCTCGAAATAATAAAGATACCCTTACTATTCAAAGTTTAAAAGCCTTATTTCTCAAAAACAAAACACTCTTAAAACTAAGTCCAAGCGAAATACAAGAATACGAAAACGACATAATAGAAAGCGGTATAATTATATCAAAAGAATTATTTTCTTCACTCGATGAGAATGGCAGAAAAAGCTATATTTTAAATACCTTTAAGGACCTTACAAAAAATAATCCACAAAGGATAGAGATAGAAGAGGTAAATCATACGAGTTTTTTATTTTTGGATGAAGCCTACGATGAGCTCTATACAAAAAAAAGTAAAAAAATATTTGATATAAAAAAACGCATTGAAAGTAAGCTTGAAAATAAAACATCTCTCGTAATCCTTTTTCCCCAGAAAAAAAGCTTTACTACACAATTTCACTGCCTTATCTTTCATAGCGACAGCCTTAGTTTTATCGAAAACATAACAAGCCCTTTTTTCTTTCAAGAAGCAAAAGTATTTCCCTATGAAAAAATTAGCCTTTCGTCAAAAGCATTTTTACTCGGATCAAAGGCTTTTGAAAATGATATTGTATTGGCAGTCTTAGAAACTATTCATAAGGCCTATTATTTTGACCAGATATATCATATTGAACTAGATAAAAATATCCGTGCACAACTTCTTAAAGAGGTAAGGGATAAAATGGATAGACCGCAGTATTAAAAAAAAATCCCTGGTAGGTTTTCACTCTACAGGGATTTTTTCATTAGTTATAAAACTAAATGTCTATTATTTATAAGATCAATTCACCATTTGATTCAATAACTTTCCTATACCAGTGTCCAGATTCTTTAATAATACGCTCTTGTGTTTCAAAATCGACATAAATCATTCCAAAACGATCTCTATAGCCTTGAGCCCATTCAAAATTGTCCATCAAACTCCAGTGAAAATACCCCGCAATATCTGCGCCGTTTTCAATTGCCTTGTGTAAACCAACTAAGTATCGTTTTACAAAGTCGATACGTGCAGGATCGTTCACTCGTCCATCTGATTGTTTCCAATCTGTGTTGCTCAAGCCATTTTCAGTTATAACAACCGGTTTTTTATAGCGCTCATATAAAAACCGCGGCGCCCAATGAAGCGTTTCTTCTTCAACACCCCATCGCAGGGCAGTCTGAGCCATACCTGGTTTTGGTTTTACGATTTGAATTTTTCCTTCTACTTTATCTACTACGTAACCAAAATATAAATTCACACCAAGAAAATCTGTTTTTCCACCTACGTTTTCTAAATCTTTTTCCCAGCCCTTGGGTAATTTATCTTCAATTCGTTTTAATACATCTTGAGGATATTCTCCCTTATATACAGGATCGCAAGTTGTAGATATCGTCCATATAGGCGATCTAAAGTCTTGTAAAGAAAAAAGTGCCTCACGAGCAATATCTATAGCTTCTGGGCTAGAATCTTTTGGAATTGTTGTTTGGCAGGTAGGAACATAGCCAATAGAAAAGGCATCGCCACCATAGGAACGCAAGACATCAACAGCCTTTCCATGAGCAATGAGATGATTATGTAAAGCAGTGGCAATTTCGTAATCGCTTGACTTTAGACCGGGAGCATGTTCGCCTGTTTCATACCCCAAGCCAATAATACACTGCGGCTCATTGAAGGTCATCCAATTTTTTATCCTATCACCTAACTTTTTTACAATCACTTCAGTATATTTTGCAAAATCATCTGTTGTTTCTCTATTAAGCCAGCCGCCCTTATAATAGGTTTGTAAAGGCATATCCCAATGATACAAAGTCGCCCAGGGACTAATGCCTGCTTCTAGAAGTTCATCTACTAAACGAGAATAAAAATCGAGTCCCTTTTCATTAACTCTTCCACTGCCTTCCGGAAAAATTCTTGACCAAGCTATAGAAAAACGATAGGCTTCAAGACCTATCTTTTTCATTAAAGCGACATCTTCTTTGTAACGATTGTAGTGATCACAGGCGATATCTCCTGTATCTCCATTGAATACTCGCCCTGGGCTTTTACTAAAAGCGTCCCATATTGATAATCCTCTACCGTCTTCCTTATATGCTCCTTCGATTTGATAGGACGAAGTTGCCGCCCCCCAGATAAAATTTTTTGGAAATGCCATAGGTACTCCTCTAAAAGTAATTATTATTTTTTAATTAGAAAATAATAGCAATAGTATAGCATAAGTTCTGAGTTTTTACATTATCCGCCTGTCATTTTTGAAAAAATATAGTATGATAAAAAAAGGAAAAATTATGTCAAAACTCATTCTTTGCTGCGGAAAAATAGCTTCAGGAAAAACACATTTTTGCTCACAAGTAAAAAATAAAAAAAACTATTTTGTATTCAATACTGACGAATGGATGATACACTTTTATGGAGAGAGCCCCGATTGCTCTGTCTTTCATGAACGATTAGAAAAATGTACCGATCTCATGTATAAAATAGCATCAGATTTACTTCATAAAGATATAAACGTGGTACTTGATTTTGGTTTTTGGACAGCAAAAGAGAGAAAAAAATGCCTTGATTATTTTGAGAAAATGAACCCAAATTCTAAACGCATTATCCTGTATTTTCCGATAGATGATATAAAACAAAGAAGCCACCTCGATAAAAGACAAAAAAAAATGCCCGAAGCCAGTTTTTATTTTAGTGACCAAAAGCTTTTATTTTTTAATGAAAAATTTGAAACACCCACAGAAAAAGAACTTATATTGATTGACGACTTCGCTAAAATCTTAGTATAAACACTAATCTTACTCACAAATATCAGAATTACACACCTTTTGTATGCATACTCTCCTTGTTTTCTAATGAAAGTCGGATGAAAATAATAACTAGAAAGAAAAAAGTCAATCTCGAAAGCTGAAGCTTTCTCTTTGACTTTTTTAGGAAGTTTGTTAACCACCTCAACTAAAATAGCGTCGAGGTGGTCAACGTAAGTTTGCGTTGCAAACTTAATATATTAGGAGGTATTATGAAAAAAATGATGTTTGTACTAATGCTATGCATTATTGCAAGTCCCTTAGTATTGTTTGCCGCTGGCACAAAAGATGCCAAAGCAACAGGTCCTATTGAATTAACAATATGGACACACGAAGATGTGAATCGAAAAGCGATTGAAGAAAAATACATCAAAGAATTCGAAGCACAAAACCCCAATATCAAAGTAAAATATGTTGTCTACCCCTCAACAGAAATCCACAAAGTTATTCAAGCTGGATTCGCTGCAAAAAATGGGCCAGACATTTTTAACCTTGAAATTCAAAAAGCCTATCCGTTCCTAGCAGAAGGTTTTGTTGCACCTGTAGACCTTGCATCAGCTGGCTATAAAAGCCACAACGAAATACTCAATTCTTATATGGCAGGTATGTTAGATCCTGTTACCGTAGATGGAAAAGTCTATGGTCTTCCTTTGGAATTGACAAACTGGGCAATTTATCTAAACAAGAAAATCTTCCGCGATGCTGGTTTAGATGCGAACAAAGACTATCCAAAAACCTGGGAAGAAGTAATGACTGTTTCAGAAAAAATTGTCAAACGAGACGGAAGTATAATCACTCGCCGTGGTTTTGACTTCAGATACGGTGACTATTTAATTAGCTGGCTTCCAATGGTTGAACAACTCGGTGGAAAACTTATTTCTGACGATGGCAAAACTGCAATCGTAAACAAAGATGCATGGGTAAAAGTACTGCAATACATGGCAGACTTTGGACCTAACGGTAAAAACCTTGGCTCCCCAACCTATACTGCAGCACGAAAAGTTTTTGATAACGATAATAATGAAATTGCTATGCACCTCTCTGGTTTATATCAAGAACAAAGAATGGCAAGCGCTAATCCCGACTTTTTCAATTCTGATGATTGGATGGTTATACCTTACCCAACCTTCGCTGGTGGAAAACAAGTTCCTAACACTTACTACGGGCACTATTACATGGTAAACAGCCAAGTATCTAAAGAACGACAACAAGCTGCTTGGAAACTCGTATCCTTTATGCTCAGCCATGGAGAAGAATACTTAGAAAAAGTTGCTCTTGTACAACCTACAAACACACTTTTCAACTCTGCAACGTTCAAAAACATGCCTTTCTCAAAGGTATTCAAAGATGAATTAGAAATTGCACCAGTAGTTTATTATGGAGAAGCTTCACAACAAATAAATGACCTTATTAAAGAAGCTATCGAATCTGTTATGCTTAACAAAGTAGCTCCAGCAAGAGCGGTTGATACCTTACAAACAAAGGTACAAGAAGTACTTGATAACTAAGTATATGAGAGTCAGCGTAGAATCTACGCTGACTTTTTAAGTCTAATCGTTTTGGAGATATTATGAAATTAAAAGCTAAACCTAGCTATGAACAGAAAAAAGCACGATGGGGATGGATTTTTGTCAGCCCTGGAATTGTATTTTTTTCTATTTTTTCCTTTTTCCCTATTTTAAATGCTTTTTGGACAAGTTTGCTCAACAAAAAACTTGTTTCACTTAAAAAAGCAAATTTTGTTGGGCTCACAAATTATATAAAAATTTTAACAAATTATGATTTTTGGAACTCTATGAAGGCAACTCTCGTTTTTACAGTCGGTTGTTTTATCCCTCTTGTAATCATTGGTCTTGTTTTAGCTATTTTTATACATTCTAGAAAAAGATTTAATCGAAGCTTGCAGCTTGTCTACTACTCACCAGCTGTTTTGTCATCAGTAGTTGCAGCACTTATTTGGTTTTTAATGCTACAACCAACTGGCTTGTTAAATCAAACACTAAACACTCTTTTTTCAACAAGTGGTGTTGATTATAAATGGCTTGCAAGTGGTCCAATGGTGCGTCTTTCGACTATTATAGTATATTTTTGGAAATATATTGGCTATTTTGCCATTCTCTATATAACTGGCATAGGAAAAATCCCAACGGCTATTTATGAAGCTGCTACAATTGATGGGGCAAATGGTTGGAATCAATTTAAACTCATTACCATACCACTCTTAAAACCAACCACTTTGATGGTTTCGATTATGGCTATGATTCAATGTTTAAAAACCTTTAGCACGCAGTATTTATTTACACAAAGCGGTGCCCCGAGTGCCCCTATCAATGTCATTACCCTGAACATTTATAATACAGCGATGCGAGACAATAACCTCAGCCGCGCAAGTGTTATGAGTGTTATTTTATTCTTAATCATGCTTTTACTTACAATAGTACAATTCAAAACAAGTAAAAGTGATGATGTTTCGTTTTAATTATAAGGAGAACTTCTATGAATTCTTTAGCCATGCCGGCAACAGTTAATAAGAATCAAATGAAAACGCTCGCAACAACTTTTAACACTCTGATTTGGTTGTTTTTATTAACCTTTGCCATATTAATCTTACTACCGCTTGTTTTTATGTTTACCGCAAGCATTATGGATGCAAAAGAAATTATCACCATGCCTTATCGGTGGATTCCTTCAGAAATAAAATGGGCCAACTATGCTCGAGCAATTGCAGGTAATGATGGAAGTTATCAATTTGTTAGAAACATTGCAAACAGCTTAATTGTTTCTATTTCTATTATGGTATCAACTATTTTTTTATCTTCCATGGTTGGATATGGCTTAGCCAAATTTAATTTTAAAGGGCGAAACATTGTTTTCCTTGCAATTATGGCTACAATGATGATACCTTTTGAAACTATTATGATTCCCTTATTTATGGTAGCGCTAAAACTTGGCATACAAGATTCCTATCGTGGACTTATTATTCCTTTTATGCTTAATGCCTTTGCTGTTTTTCAAATGCGCCAATACTTACTTACCTTTCCAGAAGATATTTTAGATGCAGCACGTATAGATGGAATGAATGAACCGTCTATCTACGCCAAGATTATTTTACCAAATGCAACACCTGTAATTGCGACAGTTGCGGTTTTGACATTTCGACAACAATGGGATACACTATTGTGGCCACTACTTGTAACGCAAAGAGAAGAGATGAAAACAATACCTGCCTATATTGTCAAGTTTGCAGCTGAAAAATATGCAGATGAAGGTGCAATGATGGCAGTTGCCGTTATTGCTTCTATACCTGTTATAGCTCTTTTCTTAAGTCTTTCTAAATATTTTGTTGGAGGTTCTTCAACCTATGCTGCGGGGAAAGAATAAAAAAACGATATCTATCATCTCATGTATGTTTCTATTCATTTTATTGCTATCTTGTGCAAAACAGGATAGCAATAAACCATTAAAAAAAACAAATGAACTTATTATACTGTCTCCTCACCCTGAAGATATGATAGATTTTATAACAAAAGAGTTCCATCAAAGAACAGGAATAAAAATCACTGTTATTCGTGAAGGAACAGGGGAACTTATGCAAAAGGTTGCAAACCTTCCCTATCTAAAAGCAGATGTCTTTTGGGGTGGTGGCATAGACTCATTAGAAACAATAAAAGATCACTTTTTGTTTTATGAAAGTGAGGTAACAAATGCAATATATCCGACGTATAAATCGCCCCATTCTCTTTGGCATCCCTACTCCGTTCTGCCGATGGTTATCATTTATAACAAAAGTCTTATTCCTCCTGATTTATGGCCAAAATCTTGGGATGATTTGCTGAATCCCTTTTTCAAAAACCGAATCATTATGGCTGACCCTCAAAAATCTGGTTCTGCCTTTACCATTCTAACAACCCTCTTATATGTGAAAAACACAAACAAAAATGTTCTTTTTGGCGGTAGAGATTTTTTGAATGCACTCATAGGACAGCTTGGAGAAGAAGGTATTACACAGAATTCAAATACTATTCTTAAAGCAGTTTCAACAGGTGATTGCTTTGCAGGCATAAGCTTTGAAGATTATGCAATCACTTTAGAAAAGCTCAGTTCCAATGTAGCCTATATATACCCAAGTGAAGGTACAAGTCTTCTCCCCGATGGAGTTGCGCTTTTAAAAAATGCAGAAAATCTCATAGAAGCAAAAGCTTTCATCGATTTTGTCCTAGATGAAGATGTTCAAAAACTTCTTTCACCTCGTTGGCAACGAAGATCGGTTAGAACGGAATTGGAAAAAAGCAATAAAAAAATAATGAGTCCCCTCATTCAATACCCCACTACTGATGCTGCAAATTCACGAGAGCTTATTCTGTATCAATGGCTTGATTTGCTTGAAAAAAACGGTATCGATACTCACTCGGAGTTAAACCCGTAATTTTTTTAAATGTTTGAGTAAAGTATTTTACATCTAAATATCCGACTAAGTCAGCAATCTCATAAATCTTAATACTCTGATCTTTTAATAAAGCAATCGCTTTTTCAATACGTACATTTCGTACATATTCATTAAATGTAAGTTTGGTGCTTTGTTTAAAAAGTCGGCTCAAATGCCCTGATGAAATGCCTAGTTTCTGGGCTGCTTCTTCTATAGTAATACCTAAAACATAGTGGTTTTCTATGAGCGCAATACTTTCTTTTACATAATTAAAAGCTATCCCCGTATCATCGTTATCCGCAGACTGTATTTTTTCAAAAAGAGAGATTTGTACTCTTTCTTTTTCTTTTTGGCGATCTAAAAGACGTTGCTTAGCGCGCTCTAAAGAATTATATAAAATTTCTTCTTCCACTGGTTTAAGCACATATTCATGCACACCAAGCATTAAGGCTTTTCTTGAATACTCAAATTCAGAATAGCCCGTCAAAATGATTACCTCAGGCTCTGGACAAGCCTCTTTCTGCACATAATCAAAAACCTTTTGTATAAAATCTAAACCGTCCATTACAGGCATTCGTATATCAGTAATTATCACTTGCGGTTGATGTTGCATAAATAATGATAAGGCAGCAGAACCATTTTCTGCCTCAGCACAAAACTCAAAGCCTAAATCCTGCCAGGGGGTAAGAGAAACTAAAGCGCGGCGCACAAGAGATTCATCTTCAACAACAAGAACTTTAAACAAGTGAACCCTCCTTTTTATACGGCAAACAGATCAAAACCTTTGTTCCAAAATTTTCTTGCGATTCTATTTGAAGACCGTATGTTTTGCCAAAGATGAGCGATAAACGTCTATGGGTATTTATCAAAGCAATTCCAGAGCTACCAGACATATTTGTTTTTGTTTGCAAATCACTTATAAGTTCTGGATGTAATCGAGCTTCATCCAGTTTTTTTTGTATTTTTTTTAAATTCTCTTTTTTTATACCGATACCATCGTCTTTTACTTCTATAAATAAATCACCACCACAGAGCCAAATTCGTAGCCAAATAGTTCCTTTACCCTCTTTTTTTTCTAAACCATGCATCAAAGCATTTTCAAAAATTGGCTGTAATACCAAGTGGGGTAAAACGGCATCGTAGAGCTCTCCTTCAATATTTTCAGTAAGAGTAAAACGGCCTGGCCAACGTTTTGCTTCTATCGTAAAATAATCCCTTGCTATTGCTATACTATCTGCAAGATTTGTAAATTCCGAAGAAATAGAAATAGATTTCCTAAAAATACGAGCCAAACTTGTAATCATATCTGCAACATCTTTATTGCCTTCAAGTAACGCCATAGATTTTATTGAATTTAAGGTATTATTTAAAAAATGCGGGTTTATTTGCGCTTGCAATGCTTGTACTTGGGCATGCCGCAAACTTCTCTCTTGTGCAATTCTATTGTGGTACAATTCCCGTATTTGATCTAAACTGTAATTATAACTCTCTATGAGAAATGACATTTCTGCATTTTTAGTAAATTTCACATCACAACGAATATCTAAGTTCCCATAAGAAACATGTTTCATTGTTTTTGTAAGCATTTGAATTGGATATGCAATTGATCGAGATAACAATATAGCCATCATTAAAAAAAGAAAAAAACTAACAAATACAACAAAAAAGGAAGCATTCTTCATTTTCTGGGTAAAATAATGCACCGTATATAATGGATAATAAGCAAAAAGTCGCAAATCATGAGACAGATGTTTATCTAAAGAAAAAAAACTCCCATCTTCCTTGGGCTCATAAAAACTACCTTCTTTTATAGCATCGTTTACACTGTATAAAATCGTATTTGTTTTATCAACTAAAAATAAATCGCTAATAAACCCGCTCGAAAAAGCAGCAAGCCCCACCCTTTGTGAGAGCTCATCTCGTTCAACATCAAGTATGAGATAGGCTATAGGTAAGGACTTAGAGAAAATAGGATAACCAACAGCAAAGCTTACGGGAGTTTGCATATTATAATGGGGCAAACTATAAAAAACAGGCTTAGTCCCCTCGGTTTTTATTTTTGAAAGAGCACCTAAAAGCCCCCAATTTGCATACAATCCCTGTTTATATTCTTCCGGAATTTGTCTTCGCGAAATTGTATCGCTACCATCTAGAGGCAATAAATATGCTTGAATATAGGGACTGTCTATAACTTCGGAAATAAGCTTATTGACAGCCAAAATTTTATTTGGATCGTTTTTTTCACTTTCTGCCCATGTAAGGACATCCTTATGTGTTGCAATGAAGAGGGCTGTCGCTTCTATAGACTTAAATAATTCTTCGGTAAGTAGGCTTGCTTTCGAAATAGCTTCATCTGTTTGATTTTTGAATGCCGTCGATAAAATTTGAACACTTAAAAGACCGAGAAGAATTGAAAGAAAGATGGCTGGAATTAAACCACCTACAATGAAAGAATAAAAAATATGCAGAAAAAAAGAACTATTTTTTAGGTGAGGAAATATTCTTTTTTTTCTTTTTGATTTTTGCTCTACCACAACTAGCAGTGTAATAGCTCATGATAAAAAATACAAGTTGCTTTATTACTTGGTTTCTATAAATGCTCGTTACAAAAGCTTGAAAAAATCACAGGCGAGCTTTGCAACCCCTTGTTCTGCTTCTTTTTTATTTTTACCTTTAATGGGACCAAAACTCTGATCATTCACTAAAACCTCAATAAAAAATGACTTATCGTGATCAGGACCAGATTCAGAGTGTAGTTTATATTCGGGAGTTTTTTTGTATTCTTTTTGTACATATTCTTGTAATGTACTCTTATAATCTTTTCCGACTTTTTGCGTTAAGACATTCCGTATCCGATCTTGCATCGAAGAAAGAATAAAAAGCCGCGTTTTTTCTAAACCAGAATCAAGATATAAGGCACCAATAAGCGCTTCAAAGGTATCAGCAAGAAGGGCATTTTTTTCCCTTCCACCACCGGCCTCTTCTCCTTTGCCTAAAAGCAAACAAGAGCCCAGTTTCATTTTTCTTGCAACTTCCGACAAACTGTCTTCACAGACAATAGCAGAGCGTGCTCTCGCGAGGTCTCCTTCTGGAGATAAGAGCATAATAGTATATAAATGTTCAGCTATAATTAAATCTAAAACAGCATCACCTAAAAATTCGAGGCGTTCATTATACACATGTTTTTGTTTTGCAAAGGATGGTTTTTCATTTGCATATGATTTATGTATAAATGCAAGATTTAGTAAATCAAGAGATTGAAAGGAAAGCCCTACTTCCTCTTGAAATCTTTCTAAGCGTGTTTTTCGTGAATACTGAAAGTTTTGCAGTGTATATGGCATAGTATAAAAAGATAAAAAAAATGCAAGAACCGCATAACACAGTCTTGCATTTTTTTTTAATTATTTTTGTGATTTAATGAAATCGTATGCATCACGAACAGTTTCAAATTCGTTTGCTTTTTCATCTGGCACACTTACGCCTAACTCTTCTTCGATAGCATAGACTAACTCATATGTATCAAGGCTGTCTGCACCTAAGTCTTGTCGGAATGAAGAGTCTAAAGTAATTTTTGATTCTTCAATTTCAAGTTTGTTTGCAATGAGTTTTTGCATTTGTGTGAACAATTCGTCCATGTTTTGTCTCCTATTAACCCTATGCTTCTGGGGTAATTACTTGTTTTCCGCGATAAAATCCACATTTAGGACATACACGGTGTTGCATTGTCAAGTTGCCACAATTTCCGCACTCTACTAGATTGGGAGCTTGCAATTTCATGTTAATGTGTTGTCGTCTTTTTGTGCGAGCTTTTGACGTTTTCGCTCTTGGTACTGCCATATATAAACCTCATTATAATAATTTGTTATCTTTATAACCTAAGTATCATATAATAATACCGATAAGCTTGTCAATCATTATAACAATATCTCTTTTTTTGTCAAATGGTAAAATCACATTTTCTGTGATTTTGTCATAATAAAAGCTTTTTTCCAGCTATTTTTGGTATTTATAATTTATACTTTTCTTTTAAAGCCTTTGCTACAAGCTCAGGAACCATTGTTGAAACATCACCATCATAAAAAGCAAGCTCTTTGATAGCGCTCGATTTTAGCACAAAATATTCCGGATCTGTTGGCAAAAAAATAGTTTCTATTGTTGCATCTAAACCCTTATTGAGCATTGACAAATCAAACTCGTATGAAAAATCAGAAATATTTCTCACACCACGAAGCAAAACAGTTGCTCCTACTTTTTTTGCATAATCAACAATGAGCGTTTTACTAGTAGCAACATGCACATTATCCCATTGCTTTGTCAAATCCTTCATCATTAGAAAACGTTCTTCTTCTGAAAAAAGGTATTTTTTTTGACTATTGACCGCAATCACCACATGAATTTCATTAAAAATTTTTCTTGCGCGTTCTATGATATTCATATGCCCGAATGTCGGTGGATCAAAAGATCCTGGAAATAATGCACTAACCATAGCTCTATTGTAAGTTTTTTTTAAAACTCGTCAAGTAGAAAAAGGTTTGACGAAATCAAGCTAGATGTAGTACACTATGTATATGAAAGATTGCACAAAGAAAGTTATCCTGTATCTCACGTTTTCTCTTATATTTGTGATACTCGCATGTAAAACAGCAGATACAGATCAATCTTTTCATGATAGCAATATAGCAGAAAAAGAGGAAGAAATTATTCTAGAATTACCACCTCTACTTGAAGAAATCATTGTCGAGGAAGAAATAAAACCGATTGAAAAAACAGCCGAAATCGATGAAGAATATGTTCGCTCTACAAGTGGGCTCAAAGATAAATCTATAACACAAGATACCTTCCTTGCCGATAAAAAAGAGATTTTAGAGAAAATAGATGCACTTGCTCAAATTATGCACGCACAGGACTATGGGAAATGGTTATACTATTTAAGTCCAAGTTCAAAAGCGTATTGGCAAAACAAAAAAAACTTAACTGACGTGTCTTCCCGATTACCGGTAAAGGGCTATACACTAAAAAACCTTGAAGATTATTTTAGAATGATTTTTATTCCATCAAGGCAAAACAGTAAGGTCGATGAAATTCGATACATTTCGTCCACACTCGTGAAAGCAGTACAAGTGCGAGGAAGCCAAGATGTAGTATATTATGTTTTTATTAAGATTAATAATACTTGGCTATTGGAATTAGATACCTTATAAAGTTGATTTATTTTAAAGTCTGTACTATACTTTGACTTAACAATGAAGTTAAAACCAACTTGTAAAGATTTTTGGAGGAAAAATGAAATTACAAAAAATTGCTGCCTGTACCTTAATTGTATTTCTCGCCCTGGGGAGTGTAATTGCCCAACGGAGTGAAACAACTGTCGAACAAGAATATTTAAATAGTGTAGAAGATGTTATTGTAAAAGAGCTTGCTGCAGCTGATGACAGAGACAGCAAACTTGTTTCCCTACAATATTTAGAACTTGCTCTAGATTCTGGAAGGACAAGCCCTGACATGATATATGCCCTAGAAATGCTTGCTGGTGAAGGAAGTTTTACGCAAGTTAGAACGAATGGAAGACTTGCAAATAATTTTCCTGACATTAGAGCGAAGGCTTGTGATCTTTTAGCTAAAGCAAAAACAGAAGAATCCAAACATATTCTTTTAAAAGTAATACTTGCGGATAACGAACCAATGGTAACAACTGCTGCTATTCGCTCATTAGGAGAAATAGGATTAAATGACAAAAATGATGTACTCGAAGCTATTTCTTGGACAGAAAAAAAATACGCTATTTTAAACCCAACAAGTAGTTTAGCCTTAGAAATACTTAACACCTATGAAAAACTTGCACCTACTGCCACAGACAACACCTCTATGATTCAGTCTATCTCTGCAATTGCAACAAACTATAACTATGTAACACCAGTGCGCACAAAGGCATTAAACTTACTAAAACGACTTACAGGGCGCTAAAACACGCTTAGCAATTTTTATTAGGATTTTTATGGAACCAATTATACTCGCTTCGTCCTCGCCAAGAAGGCAGGAATTACTAAACATGCTAGGCATACCCTATCAAGTTGTAATGCCTGATATAGATGAAACAATTCCTGAAGGCATGAATGCTGAGGAAGCGGCAGAACATTTTGCCACAAAAAAAATACACGCTGCCTTAAAACTCATGCCACAAGGACAAACCATACCATGGATTTTATCCGCGGATACTTTGATAACTTTAGATGGGAAAATCTATGGTAAACCAAATAATCAAGAAGAGGCTAGGAGCTTTTTAAAATACTTTTCTGGAAAAGAACAAGAAATTATTTCAGCTATTGCATTTTTTAATGGTAAACTCAATTATCTTTCTACAAGAATAAACAAAACAAAATTGCTTTTTTCTAAATTGAGCAATAAAGAAATTGATTGGTATATTAACACAGGTGAATGGCACGGAGTTGCGGGGGGCTATAGGATACAAGGTTTAGCCTCCTGTTTTATAGAAAAAATTAAAGGCTCATTCACCTCCGTTGTCGGCTTGCCTCTTTTTGAGTTTTATGACATACTCAAAGAACAAGGATATCCGTATATAAAAGACTAAAAAAATATAGGATGTTTTTGTACGAGAAAAGGCAATTTGCTGGGTGCGATTCGCTTTTTCTTAGATTTTCCGTGCAATTTATTTTCTTGTCCATAAGACAGAAAAAATATCTTGTATCGAGATATAGAGAATGGTAGGAACAAAGCAATTTATTTTGTTCCGGTGAAGGAGTGGTTCATGGCAGTAGTAACCATGAAGAATTTACTTGAGTCAGGTGTACACTTTGGACATCAAGTAAAACGTTGGGATCCCCGTATGAAAAAATACATCTTTGCAGAAAGAAATGGGATACATATTATTGACCTACAAAAAACAATTGTAGAGATTAAAGCAGCATATGAAGCTGTACGAAAAGTTACCTCCGCAGGTAAACCGGTATTATTTATTGGTACAAAAAAGCAAGCACAACAAGCAATCGCAAAAGAAGCAGAACGTTGCGGTATGTTTTATGTCAATAACCGCTGGCTTGGAGGAATGCTTACAAACTTTTCAACTATCAAAAAATCCATTTTAAGACTAAAAAAACTTGAAAAAATGGAAGTCGATGGTACTTTTGCAAATCTTACCAAAAAAGAAATTTCTGGCATATTAAAAGAAAAAGAAAAACTCGAAAAAAACCTTGGTGGCATTAAAGATATGAAAGAATTGCCTGGCATTATTTTCATTATCGATACACACAAGGAAGCTATTGCTGTTGCCGAAGCTAAAAAAATGGGTATCCCTATTGTTGCAGTTGTTGACACAAACTGTAATCCTGAAGGCATTGACTACCCTATCCCTGGGAACGACGATGCAATTCGAGCTATAACTTTGTTTATCTCAATCATCGCAAACGCAGTAATCGAAGCAGATAATGAAACAGGCTTACGCATTATTGAAGACCTTAACGATGATGAAGAAATTGAAACAGATGTAGCGAAAGAACCAGAAGAAGAGGAAATTGTAGATTTTAAAAACTATAGCCCTTCTGAAGAAGATGTAAAAGAAGAAAAAAAAGAATCTGAAACTGAATCTAAAGAAGAAAGTTTAGTTGATGAAGAAGATTTATATAAATAACAGGAGAAAAAAATAGATGGAAATAAAAGCACAAGATGTAAAAGCCCTACGAGAAAGAACCGGTGCAGGCATGATGGAATGTAAAAACGCACTTGTTCAAACAAAGGGTGATGCTAAAGAAGCCGAAAAGCTTTTAAAAGAAAAGGGTCTTGCTGCAGTTGAAAAAAGAGCTGGTCGTGCGACACAAGAAGGTAAGATTTTTATTCAAAACAATGAGACAAATGTTGTAATTTGCGAAGTAACCTGTGAGACCGACTTTGTTTCAAAAAATGCAGAATTTATTGAAATAGGCAACAATATTGCAAAAAAAGCTCTTGAAAATAAAATGACAGAAATTACTGATGATTTGTCAAATATGCTTTTAGGCTTAGCTACAAAAATTCGTGAAAATATGAAAATTACCAGATTGGCCCTCATCGATATTCCTGCAAATGCAATTTTCAGTTCTTACATTCATAGTGATGGGAAAACAGGCGTTGTAGCTATCGTTTCTGCTGATCCTGCTTCTGCAAAAGACTCTGAAACAGTAAAAGAATTCGCATATGATTGCTGCTTGCATGTCGCTGCCTTTAACCCTCCCTATATTCGACGTGAGGATGTACCTGCATCTGAAATAGATGAGCTTAAGGAAATTTTTACAAAACAAACAGCAGAGCTTGACAAACCTGAAAAAGTAAAAGAGGGTATTATTAACGGTAAAATTAACAAGCACTATGCAGAAGTTTGCTTTTTAGAACAAGCTTTTGTAAAAGATGATAAAATGACTGTTGCAAGAAAAATTGAAGCTGTTGGAAAAGAAGTTGATGCAAAACTCAACATTGAAAAAGTCGTAAGCTACGTACTCGGTGCGTAAACTTAAAAGAGGACTAGGTCTTAACAAGACTTAGTCCACTTATTTTTATAACACAGGAGTTAGAATGGAAGAAATAAAAAACGCAACTGAAAAAATGCAAAAAACCATAGCGGCTCTTAAAGATGAGTATAATACAATTCGAACAGGTAGAGCATCTGCGGCCTTATTTGATAAGGTTCGAGTTGAATACTATGGTGATAAAACCCCCTTAAATCAAGTCGCAACTATTTCCATACCTGAAGCACGGATGGTTGTTATCCAACCTTTTGATAAAACGCTCATGGGCGAAATAGAAAAGGCTATACAAAAAGCTGACTTAGGCTTTAATCCGTCAAATGATGGAAAGTTAATTCGCATTGCAATCCCACCACTTACCGCAGAACGAAGAAAAGAGCTTGTAAAACAAGCCAAAAACACAGCCGAAAATGCACGTGTTTCCATACGAAATACTCGCCGAGATGGCAATGATGATTTCAAAAAACAACAAAAAGAAGGACTTATCAGTGAAGATGCATTAAAAACACTTGAAAACGCACTTCAAAAAGAAACTGATGAGTTTATCCTTGAAATTAACAAAATCTTGGAAGAAAAAGAAAAGGAAATATTAGAAGGCTAATGGCAGAAACAAGCGAATCTTCATCTTCTGTTCCAAAACACATAGCAATTATTATGGATGGGAATGGGAGATGGGCGCAAAAACAAAATCTACCTCGAACAACTGGGCACAAAAAAGGTCTGGATGTTGCAAAACAGATAGTTAAAACTGCAAGAGATGCAGGAGTTGACTACCTTAGCCTTTACGCCTTTTCTACTGAAAATTGGAAACGACCAAAAGAAGAAGTGAGTTATTTGATGAATTTAATAACAACTCACTTAAAAGAAGAATTTAATTTCTATAAAGAAAATCAAATTCGAGTACAACATATAGGACGGCAAGATGGCTTGCCAAAAAAAGTCCAAAAAGAATTGCAAGAAACCATAGATTTTTGCAAAAATTTCCAGGGACTTACTGTCGTACTCGCCATAAATTATGGCTCTCGAGATGAAATTATACGAGCCATAAAAAAAATTGAGAACATACAGTCACTGAATGAAGAAAATTTTCACAACTACTTAGATTATCCAGAGCTACCAGATGTTGATTTGCTTATAAGAACTGGTGGCGAGTATAGAATAAGCAATATGCTTCTATGGCAGTCTGCCTATGCAGAATTTATTTTTACAAAAACCCTTTGGCCAGATTATACAAACGAATGTTTTTTAAACGATTTAGAAACATTCAAAACACGCCAGAGAAGATACGGTGCATTATAAGGTTAAAATTATGAGCAAAATGTTACAGCGAATACTACTTTTTTTTATAGGAGTCCCAGTTTTACTTCTTCTCGTCTATATACCATTTAAAATACATTTATTTTTGCATATTGCACTTTGTATAGTAACGATTCTAGCAAGCCTTGAATTGTATGACATTTTTTCAAAAAAAATTGCTCTCCAAGCTAAGGCTTTTTTAATTTTCCTTACCTCTCTTTTTCCCATCATTTCATATAGTGCAGCAATTTTTTCCTTACCCGATTTTACTATCAATATAGTCTTAATTATCACAACGATTACCTTAGTTATTTTCGAAATTTTTTATACAAATAAAAAAGAAGATTCCGTTTTTGTTTTATCTATAGAACGTATCTCGGCATCCTTTTTTATTATTTTTTACTGTGGGTATTTATTTTCATACATTTCAAAAATAGCTCTTCTCCCCTATTCACAATTTTACCTTGTTGCATTCCTTGCCTTTATATTTGGTTGTGATTCATTTGCCTGGCTTTTCGGCATGCTCTTTGGCAAAGGAAATCGCGGACTTTTCACCGTAAGTAAAAAGAAAAGCATCGCGGGCTTTGTTGGTGGAATCCTCGGAACAATTCTACTCGGCTTCATTGCAAAATTGCTTTTCCCAGATGCTTTTCCAGGTTCTATCTATAAAATGCTTATCTTATCGAGTAGCATGGCCTTCATGGCAATCATGGGAGATTTATTTGAATCTATTTTAAAGCGTTCTGCTGAGTTAAAAGATTCAGGCTTTATCGTACCAGGCAGAGGCGGCTTACTGGACTCGATTGATTCCATGATTTTTACTGTTCCACTCTATTATTATTTTATTCTCTTGTTTTACGGAGCTTAAAATGAAGGCTATAACTAAAAAAAAAGTACTCATTCTCGGCTGTACAGGCTCAATAGGGCAAAATAGCATTGCCTTAATGAAAGAATATCCTAACGACTTTGAAGTTGTGGGTCTAAGTGCACATAGAAATGAAGCCAAACTTAAAACTTTTGGAAAAGAATGCAATTGCACAAATCTTTTTTTATCAGAAAATAATGAAGAAGGCTTTGCAGAATTTATTTCTCAAACAAAGGCAGATATAGCTATAAATGGCATTTCAGGTTTTGCAGGACTTTTACCGAGTGTACACTGTCTCGAGGCAAAGATGGACTTAGCCTTGGCAAATAAAGAAAGCATTGTGAGTGCCGGGGATTTATTGCAATCTATCGCTAGAAAAAACAATAAAAAAATAATTCCCGTAGACTCAGAACACTCCGCGGTTTTTTCTCTCATACAAGGTCTTGGTAAAAACTCCGTAAAAAAAATTCTCCTAACAGCAAGCGGCGGTCCTTTTCGATTGTGGGAAAAAGAAAGATTTCCTTCGATTCGCGTCCAAGATGCCCTCGCCCACCCTACTTGGTCGATGGGAAAAAAGATATCTATTGATTCTGCGACTCTTGCAAACAAGGGTTTAGAAGTTATAGAAGCGTCAAGATTGTTTTCCTTGGATGCAAAAGAAATACAAGTTCTTATTCATCCGCAAAGCATTGTGCACTCTATGGTGCAAAGCAAAGACGGTGCCTACTATGCACAGCTTTCACCACCGAGCATGAAACAGGCTATACTTTATGCACTGAACTATCCAGAAATAAAAGAAAATAATTTACCCAGCTTAGATTTTTCACAGGACCTGGCGCTTAATTTTTCTCCTCCTCGCATGAATGACTTTCCCATGCTTGCCCTCGCCTATGAGGTTTTAGAAAAAGATGGTGCGTTGCCAATAGTCTATAATGCTGCAAACGAAATCTTTGTTCATGCTTTTTTAGAAGAAAAAATTCGCTTTATAGATATTCCGGTCTTAACAGAAAAAATTCTAAATGGGAACTGGTCAATGAAACCAAATCACTTAGAAGATGTTATACAGATAGATAGAATTGCACGAGAAAAAGCAGGAGCATTGATATGAGTATCATCTATGGTTTGCTCGGTTTGAGCTTACTTGTTTTTATACATGAACTAGGACATTTTATTGCAGCACGAGCACTAGGGGTTGAAGTTGAAACATTTTCCATAGGCATGGGACCTGTTTTATTGCGCAAAAAAATAAAGACCACTGAATATCGTCTCTCTCTTATACCCATTGGGGGATATTGTGGGATGAAGGGACAAAAAGATTTTCAGTTTGCCCTCGACAATAAACTTGATGAGATTCGAGGGGAAAAAGGCTCTTTTTATGCCTCAAACCCTCTTAGAAGAATTATTATTGCGCTATCCGGGCCGCTCGCAAATTTCGTTTTTGCTATTTTTGCCTTTGCTCTTATATCGCTCATTGGCTACAGTTTTTATACGAGCTCAAATAAAATCATTATAGCGAACGAAGTCTATCCAGAACTTCATTCCACAGCAGCAGAAGCTGGCCTAAAAACAGGTGATAGAATTCTTGCAATTAACAATAAAAATATTCACTATTTCTCTGATATATCAGACATTATAGCAATTTCTGCAAACAAAGTTTTGGATATTACCGTGGATAGAGAGGGAGAACTATTTCACTTTCAAGTACTCGCAGAATTAGATACTTCAAGCGGTGCAGGGAAAATAGGAATTGTAAACTGGGTAAATCTTTTGATTACTAGTATACAAAGTGGGAGTCATGCCGAAAGTATTGGATTTAAAATAGACGATATAATTACCGCAGTAAATGGTATAGAAACAAAAAATACCAGTGATTTAGAAAAAGTACTTAATTCCTTAAAAGTAGCTGAGCTAGATGAGCCCATACAATTTACGGTAATGCGAGAAAACAAAAACATTGTATTGGAAACAGATAGCAGTCTTTTAAATGATATCCAGAACCTAGGCTTGCAATTTGAATTTTTTAAAGTTCATACACCCAAAAAAAATATTTTTACCGCATTTTCCTCTGGTGTAAAAGAGACCTTCAAAATGATAGCTTTAACCTTTAAAGGCATTGGTTTATTATTTAAAGGTCTTGACCCCAAAGAAGCTGTTTCAGGACCTTTACGAATTACCCTTATGTTTGGAGATACAGTCAAAGACGGTTTTGCAGCGAGCTTTTCGATTGGCCTCATTTCTGCCCTCTCTTTTTTGGCCCTTATAAGTATTTCACTCTGTATAATGAACTTATTGCCTATCCCTATTTTAGATGGGGGCTTAATTCTTTTTGCCACTATTGAACTAATATCGAGCAAGCAAGTCTCTCCCAAGATACTCTATTATGTACAATTTGTTGGCTTATTTTTAATTTTAATTTTATTTGCTTTTGCCCTTTTTGGCGATATAAATTTTATTTTCAAAAATTAAAAACACGGAGCCTATTGTGAACAAACAAAAGAAAACCATACTTTTTTTATCCGCCTTATTTTTACTCCTCGCATCGATACCTCTTTTTTCTCAATCTGAATTAGCCTTATCACACAAGGGACTAATCACAAGCATTGTAGAAAGTAATGGTTTTTTTTATACGGGTGCGGTAGATGGCTTTGTTATTCGATGGGACGCAAACTTGAATCAAGAACGCTTACAAGTTTCTGATGTCGAAATACAAAAAGTCGCTGTACATCCTGATGGAAATATAATCGCCATTTATGAAACTGATGGTTTTTCTGTGTACAGACTTTCAGTATGGGATTGGCAAAAAAAAGAGCGCATATACGCAAAACGTTTGCAAGAGAAAATCACTTCTCTGTCTTTTTCTCAAAAAGGTTCCTATATACTCATCGGAAACGGAAACTTTGATGGATTAATTATTCTTGACGCAGTATACGGCATTCAAATGCAGATGCTCAATACAAGTATAGCTCAAGTTAGCTTGGCAGAAACAAGCGCAACAGAAGCAACACTCGTAAGCTATTCTTCAAACGGGCAATTTACATATGCATCATTAGATGATGGCAGTATAAAAAGCACGATTAAAACTGAAAACAATATAAAAAGTATAATTAAAACTGAAAGTAACTTAGAGAAGGGACAATTTCTCGATTTAAATAAACGATTTTTTGCGGGATTTAAAAACAAAAAATTTTTTATAATAGATGCAACAAATGGAAAAACACAAAAAACTATTTCTGTAGAAAAACCTGTTTTAATACCAGGATACTCTAATCAAGAATTTTATTTAATAGACGAAGTCTCCGCAGAAAACTATAGCTTAAAAAAAATTTCCCTAGAAAAGGGGGATACGCAATTTGAGATAAACACAGAAAGCCATTTTGACCTTGCTGTTCCCCCATCAAATGCAGTATGGCTTGCGGGAACTATTTTTATAGGAACCGGTGATGGAAGCCTCTATTCCCTAAATACAAGCGCAAAATTTTTATTTGCCAAAAAAGAAACGCAATCATCACAGGTACAATTTCTCGATATAACAAAGGACTCGAATAGTTTCTATATACTTACAAATGAAGCGCTCTATAGAATCGGAGAGAATGAAAAAGAGCTAGAGAAAATAGTTGATAATCAAAATTGGAAAAATATACTTGTTCATAATGACAGTGTTTATTTTTGGTCAAAGGGACAAAGAGATGCGGTTGTTTCATGGAATGTCTTAGAAAATATATTTCAAGAGCTATTTATTCCAAGTCAATCCCTAGAAAACCTCAAAGTATACGATAGCGAACTCATTGCTTTATTAAGCAGCACGACTGTACTTTCATATAATTTTCAAACAAAAAAAACGGAAACACTCTACACAGGTACTGGCATTAACGACATTCTTTTAAAAGATGAAAGTCTCTTTATTTCCAAGTCTGCGGCAACAAATCCCAGAACTCCGCTCATAGAAATAAATACAAAAACAAAAGAGACCGTTTTACTCCCCTTAACAAATGACTTTATCTATGCACTCGACCAAGATACAGACAACAAAAGTCCCTATCTTTACGGCTTAAGTATAAATTCAAATAATGACAGCTTTACAACAGAGTTATTTTATTATCATAAAGATCGAAAGACCTATGCAAGTATCTTACGTTTACAAGATGAAAACACAAATGCTTTTCTCACTATTCAAGAATCTATTTTATATACGAATCTTGGTAAATCCGATGTACGGGTAGTTAACTTAAAAACAAACCGAACACAAATATTGCCCAAGACAAAGGCCCTCCCGCAAAAAATACTTGCAATAGGACAAAAACTCCTTGTTTTAAATCAGGATGGAACTATCACCTGGTATCAATCGAATAAAGCAATAAAAGAATGGAATGCAAATATTTCTGAAAGTCTTAGATTATAAATATAAATTAAGCGTGACGCGTAAGATTATCAAACTTGGTATAGTTGGGAAAGAAAAGAATATCAACGATACCAGTAGGACCGTTACGTTGTTTTGCTAAAATAAGTTGCGTTTCAATAGAAAGATTTTTTTGCTCATCTAAACCAGCCTTTGTTCTTTCACGATGTAAAAACATAACAACGTCGGCATCTTGTTCAATTGAACCAGATTCTCTCAAATCGGCTAGGCTGGGCTGTTTCCCCTCTGAATCCCGTTTTACTTGAGAAAGTACCACAATAGGAATCTCTAATTCTCGAGCTAAACTTTTTAAAGATCTAGAAATTTCAGCTATTTGCTCATGCCGTGGTAAGCTAGTGTTCTCACTCGTAATCAAAGTGATATAATCGATAAATATAATTTTAACATCATGTTGCGCTTTGAGTCTTCGCGCTAATGCACGCAAATCTAAAAGTTTCATATTTGGCGAGTCTACAATGTATAGAGGCGCCTCATAAATTTTTCCCGCGGCATCAAAAAGTTTTTGTAAATCCTCTTGGCGTAGCTTACCCGTTCTTAAAAATTCAGATCGAACTCGAGATTCCTGTGTCAAAAGACGAAAGACAATTTGCGTGTCAGACATTTCAAGAGAGAAAAAGGCTGCAGGTATTTTTCTTTCAATAGCAATATTTTGTGCCATAGAAAGTGCGATGGCTGTTTTTCCAATTGAAGGGCGCGCTCCAATTATAATCAATTCAGAATTTTGAAAGCCACTTGTCATTTTATCCAAGTCATAAAATCCTGATGGAACACCAGTTATATCATTTTTATTTTCATAAAGTTTTGTAATCATATCAATTGCATGATTAACTATTTCACCTGAGCTTTTTATTGTATGTGTTGCATTTAGGTCCGTTAAGTTAAAAATTTCTTTTTGCGCTTCTTCTAAAGAATAACGGCTACTCTGTGTTTCATCATGAGAAAACTCTGCAAGCGATGCAGAGAGTTTTAACAAATCGCGACGTACCGCTTGATCTAAAACAATCTTTGCATAGTGCTCAACATTTGCGCTTGTCGGAACTGTATCTGTTAAAGAACTGATATACGAGAGTCCGCCAGCCTCTTCAAGGCTTCCTGTTGATTTTAGTTGTTCTATGAGAGTTATGAGGTCTGCACGTTGCGACTTGTTATAGAGTTCAATTATACCAGAAAATATTTTTTGATTTTGTAAGGAATAAAATCTGTCGGGGCGTAAATATTTAATTACTTCCCCAACAGCTTCCCAGTCTAATAACAAAGCGCCAAGCGTTGCACTCTCAGCTTCTAAATTGTGAGGCGGCACTTTGTATTTTATAGACTGTGACATGTACGAATCTCTACACTATGCTTCAGTGTTTTCTGTGTTTTGCTCTTCCACTTCAGCAGGAGTTTCTTCTACAGCTTGAGATTTTTCTTCAGCTTTCACCTCAGCGGTTTCTTCTGTTTTCTTCTGCTCTTTTGCATCTTTTACATCATCTTGATTTACAACTAAAACTTCAACTTCAGCTGTCAAAGCTTCATAGAGCTTAACAATAACGGTCGTTTTTCCAAGATTTTTTATAGTTAAACCTGGAACCTCAATTCGTTTTCGTTCAATTTCAAAACCAGCTTTTTTCAAAGCATCTGAAATTGTTTGACTTGTAACAGCGCCATAGAGTTTTCCATTTGCACCAGCTGGCATAGGAATTTCAACAAGATGATTCACAAGTCTGTCTCTTAGAGATCGAGAGTCATTGCGTTTTACTTCTTTTTTCGCTTCAATTTCTGCTCGGCGGCTTTCAAAGTACTCATGTGTTACGTCATTATAGGGAAGTGCTAAGTTTCTAGGAAACAAAAAGTTTCGTGCATAGCCATTTGCAACTTCTTTTACATCACCTTCTTCGCCAAGGTGTTTTACATCGGTATTTAATATTACCTTCATTTCAAGCTCCTTTATTATAGCATAAATCGTTACCAGGAGTGGGATCGATTTACTCTAATCATGTGTCTCAGTTTTTATTCAGTTACAAAGGGTAAAAGACAAATCGCTCTTGCTCTTTTAATCTCAAGAGAAAGTCTTCTTTGATGCTTTGCACAGGTTCCAGTAATTCTTCTTGGTAGAATTTTACCACGTTCAGTAATAAAACGCTTTAAGCTATCTGGATCTTTATAATCGATTTTTGCTTTTTGTGCACAAAATCGGCAAACCTTTTTTCTAAAAAAAGTTTTAGGGCGACTTCTCATTGATTTATCATCAACATCTTTCATAACATCTTGCATCTTTACATCGTATGCTTCATCTTGTTTTTGTTTTATATTTTCGGACATTTATGCTCCCTTCGCGAACAGCGTCGCAGGTTTAATTTCTTTTTACTCAAAGTAAAAATTAGAATGGTATATCTTCAGGAAAATCTGAGTCATCATACGAGGGCTCATAAGAATTTTGTTGCACTTCTTTTTTAGCTTGATAGCTTGCAGTTTTTTGTTGGTACTCAGGTCTATACCCCTCGGCTCCACCATATTGTTGTGAGCCACTAGAACCTGGATTACCACCGAGCAATTGCACAGTGTTCGCAATAACAACAACCTTCGATCGAGGCTGTCCATCTTGCTCCCATCTATCTTGTCGAAGTTCTCCTTCTATAGCAATTTGTTTTCCTTTTACTAAATATTGCTTAAGACCTTCTGCACTTCGCCCAAAAAGATTAATGTCAAAAAAACTTGCTTCTTCTACCCATTGATCACCATTTTTACGTCTTCGATTTACAGCTATGGCAAAACTTGCAATAGCAAAGCCATTTGAGGTATATTTTAATTCAGCATCTCTTGTGAGTCTTCCTATTAATGTTACCTGATTTACATCTGCCATAACTGCCTCCTCAATTATTCGTCAACACGTACAAACATGTATTTTAAAAGTGAATCTATTAATTTAAATTTCTTTTCGATTTCTACAACTTTTGCAGGATTTACTTTAATATTGAGCAATAGAAATCGACCCTTATTTCGTTTTTTTATCATGTAATAAAGGTTTCTATCACCTAAAGATTCTTCAGACTCAACTTCAGCACCAAATTCGCTTAGAACTTGCTTTACTGAGTCAAGCGCCGTCTTGTACAATTCTTCATCTACAGGGAAGATTGTCGTTAATTCGTATTTTCTCATGTATTACTCCTTATGGATTTTAGAAACATCAAAAAAGATGCTCCAAGGGGTCTTATAATAGTAACAAAATTCTTTCTTATAGTCAATCTATAGAAAATGACCTAGACAAAAAACCGCTAATTTCCTATACTTCAGCTATGATTCAATGCGATTGTCTGATAATTGGCTCTGGTCCCGCTGGTTTGGGAGCCGCTTTTTCACTCTTAGAACAAAAGCCACAACTAAAAATAATTTTGCTCGAAAGTCTTCCCATTTCATGTGGAGGTCTTCGAAATGATTGCAAAATGAACTTCACCTTTCCTGTTGGATTTCCCCTTGAATACTGGACAAAACAAAGCGCAAAACCCTATCTTGAAAGAATAGAAAACTTTCTCAATCCTCATATTCTACAAAAAGACAATTTAGAAAAATACACCAGAAGAAGTGAAAAAATTGGTGTGCAATTACTCAATATTCGCCAATCACACCTTGGAACTGACGGTGGCATCCGACTTATAAAAGAGCTTACTTCAAAACTCACAAAAATGGGAGTCGAACTTTCTTTTGGCGAAGCACTTTTATCGGCAAATGAAAAAGCGCATAGAGCAATAACAGATAAACGCGAAATTCAATACAAACACCTCATAGTTGCACCAGGGCGTCATGGGTTTGATTTCTTACGAAAATTCATGGAGCATTTAGACATAGCCTACAAAGACAATAGCATTGATGTGGGAATCCGCCTTGAAACAAAAAAAGAACACTACCCTATTGTTGAAGATTATTATGATCCAAAATTTTTATTCCCAGAGCGTACAAGAACCTTTTGCACGAACTCTGGTTCAGCTCACGTTGTTCAAGAAAAATATACATCAAGCAAGGGTGAAACATACTATTCTGTAAACGGGCATGCTTTTTCCAACGCAAAAGAACCAAACGGACTCGTAAACTTTGCTGTTTTGAGATCTGTCTCATTTACCGAGCCAATCGCATCTGGACAAGACTATGCAGAATACCTCGGCGCCCTTGCAATGCATACCGGCGGTGGCAATCCTATTATGCAACGTATTGGGGATTTTCGTATGCGCATACGTAGTACGAGAGAAAGCCTCAACCAGGACCTCTACGACTTTGAACCAACCTTAAAATCGGCTACTCCTGGCGATATTGCTTTGGCTATGCCCTCAAAGTTTCTCGACTCCATTTGGCGCGCTCTCAAAAAACTTGACACTATTATTCCAGGTCTCCTACATCCGAGCACAATAATGTACTACCCCGAGATTAAACTCTATGCCAATAAACCCGTATATAAAAATGAATATTTTATGTCAGCAGAAGATATCTACCTCATTGGCGATGGAGCTGGCACATCACGCGGCATCACCGGGGCCTGGGCTTCCGGTATGAGGGCAGCAGATGGTATCCTAAGGAAAATAGACGCATGAGAATAACAGGTGGCGTTTTAAGAGGCAGAAAAATTGACTGTCCAGCTGGCATTATACGCCCGGCAATGGATAAAATGAAAGAATCCGTTTTTTCAATACTCGGAGATATCGAAGAGTATTCTTTTTTAGACCTTTTTTCAGGTTCAGGAAGCATAGCACTTGAAGCATCCTCACGCGGAGCAAATCCTGTTGTCTTAGTTGAAAAAGATACAATAAAATTTAACACTATCAAAAAAAACATTCAAATAGCGCCCAAACCTATTGCATACAAGTGCATCTCCGCTGAGCTTTTTTTAAAACGGAACAAAACTCAATTCGATATCGTTTTTTGTGACCCACCCTTCCCATACAAATTTCACAAAGAGCTTATAGCACTTTGTTCCGATTTTTCTGTTATTCATGAAAATGGACTTGTTATCTTACATAGACCGAGCGAAGTTTTTATACCAGATACAATACAAAACCTAAAAAGAAAAGATCAAAGAACATTTGGACGCTCTGTAGTAGATTTTTTTAGCTACAAAGCTTGACTAATAGAAAAAATGAAGTATCATTAAAATATACGGAAAAAGTATGAAAGATTTAAAAAAAACATTAGATCATAAAGATTCACTCGGCGGGTTTATTAAGTCAAATGAAGAATCGAATAAAAGCCTTAGTTCCGAAGAAAAAGTCTTACTAAATCGAAAAGCAAACATTCTTTTCAATGAAGGCAACTATCAAAAGGCAGAACGAATTTTTATAACGACTGGCTATTCCGATGGTTTGTCGAGAATTGCAGAAAGGTATAAAGAAAACAATCAAGACTTGCAAGCATTAAAATATTATTGGCTTGCGCACAACAAAAGAGGCTATGAGCCACTTTGTAAAAAAGTTGCATATCTAATAACAAATATTATAAAAACTGAGGATTAACACTATGGAAGATTTTTTATCAATGCAATCAAATGAAGACATCCCAAGCTCAGGAAACCCAGAGGTTGACGCAAAAAATCAAGAAATATCAGAATTATCAAAAAAAGGCTATCAATACCTCAAAGATAATGATATACGCTTGGCAAAGGAGTCATTCAAAAGAATTTTAGAGATAGATGAGAACAATAATTATGCCCTTGTTGGTTTAGGTGATTGCGAAAGAAAACAAAATAAATTCAAAGAAGCTGTCTCTTACTACTCGCAATGCCTTATTTCCCATCCAGGAAATAATTATGCGCTTTTTGGACTCGCCGATAGTTATAAAGCTCTCAATAAATACAATAAAGCGATAGAAATCTGGGAGCAATACTTGTTACATGACAATAGAAATATTACTGTTCTCACAAGAATAGCGGATGCCTACCGAAAAATACGCGATTTTAAAAAATCAAAAGAACTTTATTTAAGCGTTCTCGATATGGAAGAACAAAATGCCTATGCTCTCATCGGATTAGGCCATCTTCATTATGATTTTAAAGAATATAGAGATGCTCTTTATTATTGGACCAAAATATTGGAACAAAGCGAAGAACTCGTCGACATTCGTATATTGACATCTATAGGGAACTGCCACAGAAAGCTAAAAACCTTCGATAAAGGCATAGATTTTTTCAAAAAAGCTCTTGAAATAGATCAAAACAATTTTTATGCTCTTTTTGGCTTAGCTGATTGTTATAGAGGAATGAATCAACAGCATAAATCCATTGTGTATTGGAATAAAATTTTAGAAATAGATCCAAACAATAAGGTTATTTTAACTCGTGCTGGAGATGCCTATCGCAACACTGGAGATTATGCGAGAGCAACAGAATACTATAACAAGGCCTTAAATATCGAATTTGATGTTTTTGCTGTTCTTGGCTTGAGCTTAATCAGCAAGGGTGAAGGTCGCTATGAAGAAGCAATTGAAAGCCTCACTCGCCTCCTGCAAGCAGATACGAAAAATTATCGACTCTACATAGACCTTGCAGACTGCTATATTAAACTTAACCAAAAAAATAAAGCGATTGAAATCTTACAAAGTTTTTATAAAACAGGAATGCGAAGCCAAGCTATAAAAGAAATGCTTGACAGATTGCAGGCATAAAAACACTCAATATAATGACAAAAAAAGCAATTTTAGGTCTAGAAAGTGCAGAAATTTCTGCACTCATACCGGATGAAAAACCTTTTCGCTCCAGGCAAATTTATACTTGGCTTTCGCGAGGTGTTTTAGATTTTTCCCAGATGACAAATATTCCCATTGATTTACGTGAAAGACTTGAAACGCTTTTTTTTATTACAAGGTCAAAAATTCAACAAGAGTTAAAAGATCCTGACGGTACAATAAAATTGCAAATTGAGCTCTTTGACGGACATTGCATTGAAACAGTTTTGCTCATAGATGCAGATAAACGAAAAACAGCCTGTGTCTCTTGTCAAGTTGGTTGCGCTATGAAATGCGCTTTTTGCAAAACAGGAACACTTGGCTTTAAGCGAAATTTGGAAAGCTATGAAATAATAGAGCAATTTTTTTTCCTCGAAAAAATATGCGGGCGCTTAGATAATATTGTTTTTATGGGTATGGGCGAGCCTATGAAAAATCTTAGTGCGATTCGAAAAACAATTACGTTTTTAACCGAGCCAAAGGGCAGAAACCTTTCTCCGCGCAGAATAACCTTGTCAACTTCCGGGCTTGTTGATGGGATTTATGACCTTGCTGACAATGGACCAGACATTCGCCTTGCTATTTCATTAACTACAGCAAACCCCAAAACACGAGAAGCTATCATGCCTATAGCTAAAACAAACAAACTTGATGCACTTAAAGAAGCAACTCGCTATTTTATTGAAAAACGAAAGAAAAGGGTGAGTTTAGAAGTCGCCCTGATGAAAGATATAAACACAAGCTCTGAAGAGATAGCGCTACTTATCGATTTTGCGAAAAATCTTGATGTACATATCAATCTTATCCCTTGGAACCCGATTGATGAACTCCCTTTTTCTGAGCCTTCAAACAATGAAGTACAAAGGGTTTTGAAAACACTCCAAAATGCCGGAATAAATGCTACTATTCGCAAAAAAAGAGGGAGAAAGATAGGGGGTTCCTGTGGACAGCTAGGAAAACTACGTCTTGATAAATAAAACAAAATGTGTATAATTAAACACTAAGAGGTCGTGATTATGGAAAAAAAAATATATGTTGCCGGAATGACTGGAGACGAATGTGAGGCAAAAGTAAATACTGCGGTAAGTGCTATTGCGGGCGTACAGTCTTGCGTTTCTAACGCTATGAAGGCACAGATTTTAGTAAATTTTGATGAAAGTGTTGCTGGAATCGAAGAGGCTATAACCACAGCCATTGCTGGATGTGGTTACGATGTATTAAACTAAATTCTTTTTATACGTTCTTACAACTCGTCAAGCCACCCTCTTGTAAAAGTTTTTTATAAAACTCTTCCAAATTGAATGTATAACTTTTCGATAAGCTGCCAGAAATCAACTTTATTTTTGATGTTCCATCTTCAGAAAGTAAAACAAGGCAGTCTGTATCTTTTTCAGAAAATGTTTTAAACATATCTTCTATTGTTTTTTTGTCGAGATCAACCACTACAATGTTTTCGTTCTTTAAGATTTTCTTAAACTCACCATCGATTGTAGAAACAACGATAGTAAGAATTCCTGCGGCTTTTAAAGCCTTTGCAACGGATTCTTGGTTTTCCCCAATCCCAAAATTGTCTCTTGAAACAATCACTTTTTTACCAGGCACATCTCTTTTGGACTCAAAGCCAGTTAAGTCTAAATTATCGAATATTTTTACTTCTTTTTCTGTTTTTCCCTCTGGTATAGAAAAGATTTCCTCAGTAGTAATATTTGTCTTGTCCAAAAATAAGGTACTACCACCACATTGTTTCATATAAGAACCTCGCTTTATAGTTTTTTTAAAGTATATCATACTATACATCTTATAACTAGATAGAAAAAACGAAATATTATCCTAAAACATAGACATCGTCTTCTTTGAGCACAAGCCCTTCACTACATAATTTTTCTGCAGCATCGTATAAAAGCTGGTATTCAATCTTATGTTTTTCTTGTAATTGCCTTAAATCAAGACTTTCGGCTGCCTCTTGTGTAAGCTCTTTTAGGATAATTCCGCGAACTTCACGAAAAGAGCCCTTAAAGGGAGCTTGTTTTGTGTGATGTGCACTTTTTCTGCTGGGGTTTTTTATTTTTTTCTTTAAAGTTGCGCCATAATCCATTAAAGCATAGTACCAGATTTTTGGATTTTCTTTGTAGAGGGTTTTTTCAATCAAGGGAAAAAGCTCACTATCTTTTACTAAGGATTTTTCCTTAAAAAAATAAAAAATATAGACAGATCGTATATTTGTTTCAATAAAAACTTCGGGACTTTTTTTTGAAAAACAAAGAACCGCACGAGCAGTATAGTGACCAATTCCAGGAAGCTTTTCTAGTTCCGCAGCAGAATGCGGAAAAATTCCATTCTTTTCAAAGTGAATAATGCGAGCTGTTTCCCATAAAAACTTTGCTCTTCGATTATAGCCTAGGCCTGACCAAGCGATTAAAACTTCCGCAAGAGGGGCTTGGGCGAGGTTTTCCAATCGAGGGAATTTTTCTAGCCATTCGAGATACTTTGGGAGCACCCTAGAAACTTGGGTTTGTTGCAACATAAACTCTGAAACTAAAATTTCATAGGGGTCAAAGCTTTCTCTCCAAGGCATCGATCGATTATGTTCATAGTAATGCTCCAATATACTCGTTTGAAAAGCCTTTATTTCATCAAGGGAAAGAATCATAGCTTAAGTTCTTGAGTTTTTTATCGGTGTGCAATCGATAAGAGAGCGTTTTTCTAGTTCATTTAAAATTTCTAAAAGAATTTCTTCTGGACTTTTTTTGCTTACGTCGATTATTAAGTCAGCAAAGGAAAAATCGTCATTGTCTATAGAATATAAGCGCTTGTAGCGTTCTCTGTCTTCTGAATCGCGCATTCGAGTAAAATCTATAATTTCTTGAAGCGAACCACCTTCGCGTTCTTGGATACGTTTTGCCCTCACTTCTTCATCAGCTACGAGATAGACTTTGAGATCTGCACTCGACAGCATCCAAATAGCTAAACGCGAACCTAGAACACAGGATTCTTTTTTTGCAAGCTCAACCTGCCTTCTATCAACTCGTAAATCATAGCTATCATCTGTTTTTGCATTCTCGATGATTTGATTTAAACTCAAACCGTTTTCTTCAGAAAGCGAGCGAAAAGTATAATTTATAAGCCGTATATGCAAGGTTTTCGCCAGCAAGCCACTGATAGTTGTATTTCCACAACCGCTTTTACCTGAGATTGCAACACGTAATTCTTGTCCTGTCTTAATGCAATACATACTGTGATACTACCATATATAAAAAGATTTTTCTAGATTACAATAATGTTTCAAGTTTTTCCCTTATAAATGCAGATTTTTCTTTTAGACCGATTTTTCCTGTTGCAAGCTGTAGAATATTTGCCTTATTTGGATCGAGCTTAATTCTTCCCGATGAGGTTTGAATTAAATAAAGTACTTTTTGAACATCGATTTTTGCTATCTTTGCAAATTCAATATATAAAACTCCCATTCTTTCTTTTAACGAAGCAATTGAAAGTTTTTTGCAGATAATGCGAATTTCTGCTATAGCAAGCAAACTAAATACTTCATCAGGGATAGGACCAAAACGGTCTTCAAGTTCCATATAAAAGCCTTCTATTTCTTCTTGACTGCCTATAGAAGCAATTTTTTTATACAATTCCATCTTTGTAACGGGATTTTCTATATAGGTCTCTGGTATAAAACCGCTATAATCAAGCTCCAAAAGAACATCTCCACTTTCTTCATAGTTTTCGTCCATAAGCTTATTGACCGCTTCTTCCAAAAGCCGCACATACAAGTCAAAACCAACCGAATACACATCACCCGATTGATCCTTTCCAAGCAAATTACCTGCTCCGCGAATTTCCATGTCCTTCATCGCAATTTTAAAACCTGAGCCTAGTTCAGTAAAGTCTGAGATAACTTGCAAGCGTTTCATAGCTATTTCAGACAAAGACTTTCCTTCAGGATACAATAAATACGCATAGGCCTTTCGATCGCTTCTGCCTACCCGTCCACGTAATTGATACAACTGGGAAACGCCATACATATCGGCTCTGTCTATAATAATCGTATTTACATTCGGTATATCTATGCCATTTTCGATTATTGTCGTGGCTAAAAGCACATGAAAACCACCCATTTTAAAACGTCTAAAAATATCTTCCAGCTCTTTGGGAGACATTTGTCCATGTGCATAATCGATCATCATCTCTGGCAGAATTTTTTCTAACTTATACTTTACCTCTTCTAAGCTTTCAACACGATTGTGCAAATAAAAAACCTGCCCCCCACGCTCAACTTCTTGGCGAATCGCCTGAGCAACACGTTCGTCACTATAGGGATCGATAATCGTTTCGATTGCCTGCCTATTTTGCGGAGCTGTTTCTAAAAGACTCATGTCGCGAATTTTTAGCAAACTCATGTGAAGTGTTCGCGGTATGGGAGTTGCCGTCATAGCAAGAGAGTCGATATTTGCCTTCATTTCCTTGAGTCTTTCTTTATCCTTTACCCCAAAACGTTGCTCTTCATCGATTATCATTAAACCAAGATCTTTAAAAACAATATCTTTTTGAATTATTCGATGAGTACCAATAAGAATATCTATTTCACCCAAGGCTAATCTCTCTATAATCTTTTTTTGCTCAGCCTTTGTAACAAAGCGAGACATATGGGCTATTTTCACGGGAAATTTTTCAAATCGCTCCAGAAGCGTTTCATAGTGTTGCTCAGCGAGTATTGTTGTCGGCGCCAAAAAAGCAACTTGTTTTCCTCCCATAACCGCTTTAAAAGAAGCACGCATAGCCATTTCGGTTTTTCCATAACCTACATCGCCACAAACAAGCCTGTCCATGGGCGTCGCTTTTTCCATATCCTCTTTTATTTCTTTTGCAACTTTTATTTGGTCATCTGTTTCAACATAGGGAAAGGCTGCTTCAAAAGCAAGTTGCCACTCACCATCTTTTGGAAACGGAAAACCGCGAGAAGCTTGACGCTTCGAGTACAGACCAATTAAATGCTCAGCGATATCTTCTACGGATTTTTTCACCCGGTTTTTACGGTTTTCCCAGCTTTTTGAACCAAGCGTATCGAGGTTTGGTTTATTTCCCTCATTTCCTATGTAACGCTGCACAAGATTCACTTGTTCAATGGGTATAAAAAGCACTTCTTCACCAGCATATAAGAGGCGTATATAATCTCTTTCATTTCCCAAGGATTTTATACGCTCTATGCCTTCAAACAAGCCAATGCCGTAGTTTACATGAACAACATAGTCTCCGGGATTTAGCTCAACAAAGCTTTCTATGACTTGTGATTTTACATGCTTTATAGAACGAGCTCTTTGTTTTCTTCTTCCAAATATTTCGCTTTCTTTTAAAACCAGAACTTTTATATCGGGCATAGAAAAGCCAGATGAAATCGGCTCAGGAATAATATAGAGCTCGTCAGAGAAATCTTTTAGCAATTCATTTATACGAAGGGCTTGATTTTCGCTTTCCGCAAAAATAAAAACCTGCCAGTCATCGGCTAAGAGGGATTCTAAACTTTCCTTTAGATAATTAATATTTCCAAAAAAACTTTTAGATGGCTCAGAAATAATTTGGATTTTTTCTTTCTCAAATAAAGATGGACCTTGTAAGCTTCGAAAGAGAATCTTTTTATGAAAAGAATGGAAGATATCTTCAAAAGGAAGTTTTAGTACGGATGGCGGAAGCGGAGGAAGTTTTCCTTCAGCGTTGAAGTATTGTAAGGCTCTTTTATACAAGCCTGAAAACTCATTTTCTATCCCCTCCAAGGCATTTAGCATTCTATCATAATCAAGATAAAAAACAGTCGCATCTGGCGAAAAATAATCTAAAACGCTTGTTTTTTCATCGAAAACCAAGGGATAGAAAAATTCTTCTCCCTCAACTTCTCCACGCTCAGAAAGCGCCTGAATAAACGCATCTAGTTTTTCAGCAATGTTTTTTTGTAAAAGTTTTTTTTCTCCTTCTTCTTTGTATACATCTAAAACAAAGGCAGATTTATTTTTTTCAAAATAATCTGAAAGTTTTGCAATTTTTTCCTCATCCCACAAAACTTCTTTCATCGGATAGAGCAAAAGCGCATCTAAATCAGCAATTGTTGCCTGGGATTCAACATCAAAAGATTTTATTTTTGTAATAGTATCGAAATCAAATACAATCCTATGCGCATAGTCTTCTTGTGGCATAAAAATATCGAGCACTTCTCCGCGAATCGCAATTTCGCCCTTTACACTTACCCGAGGAACTCGAGTGTAGCCAGAACGTATAAAATGCTCAGCAATATTCAAGGGGTCTATTTTTTGCTCAAGCTGCAGATCAAGACAAAGCGATAAAATAGAATCTTTTGGAGGAACAGGAATAAGCAAGCTTCGCTGCGGAATAATAAATATCCGTGTCTGTATTTTACTGATATCTGCAAGATTTTTTTGCGAAGGATCGGCAATTTTTGCAAGAACGCCTATTCTTTGCCCAAAAACAATAGAACCTGGTGCAACAGGGCGATACGGCACTGTCCCCCACCAAGGCATAATATAGACGGCAGGACTTAATTCCTTTTTGCTATCATTAAAGATCGTTTTTATATCATAATAGAGGTCTTGTGCTTCATTTTCTGTTGCGACAATCAAAGCTATATCACGGATTCCAGAAGAAAGCATCTCATCCGCTTTTGTGTAACGACCGAGCTGACTGTATTTTATTGATTGCAGAAGATTTTCTAGATTTTTCTTTGCATAGGCTGATACAAAAAAACTCGGTAGAGAGCCTTGCAAGCCTTCAATTTCGCAGGGAAATGCGTTAGACTCTAGAGGTAGAGAAAAAAGCGAAAGCGCCTCTTGAAAGCTTTTTGATTTAGATAATATTGCATTTATTGTACTTGTTTGTAAGGTATTCATCATAATTGTCCGATACTAAGGTTATGGAGAACCGATTGTGAAACGATTTCTATTTTTTAGTATAACTTTTTTATTACTTTTTGCACAGAGCATAGGGGCAAATGATTTTTCGAAGGCCGAAATTTCTATATCCTTTTATAATAAGTCTGTATATTATACCGGAAATGCGGTAGATAATCCAATCAATATGTATATAACTATTGAAAATAAAGGACCTGAAACACTTCGATTTAAACTTGCCGATGACAGAGCTTTTAGTCTAGATTTTAACGCACGTACAGTAAAAAACGAGCCACTCAAGCAAACTGAAGATATTATCAGAAAAAGAACAACGAATCAAACTGTTTATTTTCGAGAAATTGCCATTGAAAGTGGCGAAGCCTACTCATTTGTTGAAAACCTTAAAGACTATGTAGAAATAGAGAGCCCCTCAGTCTACTATATCGACCTCGTTTTTTTCCCAGAACTGTATAAAACAAAAACAATGAGTTTACATTCCAATCGGCTGAGCTTAGACGTAAAACCCCTTCCGCAAGCTTCTGCTTCATCGAGTCTCGCAACAGCCATCGTCAGCGCAGAAGTTTTAAAACGTCAAGCTATTTCTCCAGATAAGGTCGTCGAACAAACAATAATTGCACGGCAAAAAGGTCTTTGGGACCAATTTTTCTTGTACATCGATATCGAATCCTTTGTCACAAAAGATAAGCAACGCAAGGTAAAATATACCTCCTTATCGGACATAGAACGAATAAAAATGCTCGAAAACTATAAACTTGATTTAATGCAAGAACGCATTGATAATATCATTATCGCTATACCCGAACGCTTTGCCATAGAAAAAACAATGTACTCACAATCTGAAGGAAGTGTTTCGGTAATTCAGTGGTTTAACTACAATACCTTCAAAGAAAAAAAACGCTACACCTACTACGTGAGACAAAGAGATAGTATTTGGTCTATTTATGATTATACAGTGGAGAATTTGGGAACAGAATGATAGCCGTCATTATCGCAGAATCAGAAGATTATATCAAAGAGCTTTCTCAAAAACTTGACGACGAAGGACTTAAAATTATTCGATATACATGGCTATTAAAAGCGCTTGATAACCTCGAAGAAATAAACCCACAAAGAATATACGTAAATGCCCTTGACTATCCTCGACACTGGAAAACACTCGTTCAGTACAGCAACGGAAACTTTCTAGAAAAAAAACCTGAAATTTTTTTGTATCAGATAGATAATTTTGGTGAAGAAGAAAGAGAAAAAGCTAAATGCCTTGATGTAAAACTTATTGCAGATGTTAAAAGTCTAAGAAAAATAGAACAAAGTCTGGTGATGATAAATCCTCATACCAAAAAACTTATTTTAGGTACCGTTTCCTTATTAAAAAACAAGAGCATTGTTTTTAATTGTGAGCAAAACGAAAGTGTTCTCTGCCTTAAGCCCTCTGATCTTATTCAGAAGGCTGTACTCAAAAAAAACAAAGCTATATCTGAGCCAGTGTTAAAAATAAGCTCAATTTCTCAAAAAACACTTCATTTGGAAATGCTATAATGAGTAAAAAACCAAGCTTTTTTTGTGAAAGATGTGGCACTAAGGTCGCGCAAAATGAAAAAGCTTGTCCCCATTGCGGTCGTTATTTTGCTTCCGTAAAATGCCCTTCTTGTAATTTTACAGGAGAGAGCAAAGATTTTACCCAAGGCTGTCCTCGGTGTGGCTATGCCTTACCAAAAGAAACCTACAGTAAGCAAAAGACAAAAAACAAAAATCCAAGAAGCGATGCCCTTCCTTTTTGGGTCTATCTTGTAGCCCTTTTTTTATTGGTTCTCGTTTTACTTTTGCTATAAAATTAGTCAAGATACATTTTTTCTACGCGTTTTCCTATTCCACACAATAATTCATACGAAATAGTCTTGCATAGTTTTGCAAGGTCATCTGCAGTATTTCCGCCATTTGGGCCAAAGAAAATAACTTCATCTCCAGCCCTACAAGAATGATTTTTTCCCAAGTCAAGCATCAACTGGTCCATGCAAATTCTACCTACAATCGGATAAAACCTCTCGTTTATTTTTACCTCCAATCCAGGAGAGAGGCATCTTCGTATCCCATCTTCATAGCCCATAGGAACAAGTCCAATAAAGGTATCTTCAGCCGCAATCCAGGTCCGTCCATAAGAAACAGAATCTCCTTTCGAAAGAGGAAAAATTTTTACCAGTTTTGACTTTAACTCCATAACTGGTTTTAAGCAATTATTTTTCTGTTCACAAAAGTCTTTTAATTCAACACTTGCGTAGTAGCCATATGCAGAGATTCCAGGACGAACCATATCAAAATGGGCATCAGGATGCAAAAAAATAGCACCAGAATTTGCACAATGTCGTAAACCAGGCTCTATGCCTTCTTGCTCTAGCGTTTTTATTGTATCTTCAAAGAGCTTAATTTGTTTTTTTGTAAAAGCAATGTCCTCTGGGAGCAAGGAATCTGAAACAGATAAATGCGTACACACACCTTCTAAACGAAGCATATCCATTTCTTTTATGCATTCGGCAAGGGGAAGCACATCGCTGGGTTTGCAACCAACTCGACCCATACCGGTATTTATTTTTAGATGTACCCCTAGTTTTTTACCTAGTGCGTTCGCAGAAGCTGAAAGTGCTTTTACTTGTTCAAAGTTTTCAACCACAAGAGAGAGATTATGTAAGATAAGATTCTTGTATTCTGACTCATCGATAATACTAAGAACCAAAATAGGTATGTGAATGTCATTGTGGCGCAAAAAAACAGCCTCTTCCACAGTCGAGACAGCAAGATAATCAAGACCGAGCTTTACAGCCTCTTTGGCTATTTTCAAGGCACCGTGCCCATAGGCATCTGCTTTAACAGCAAGACAAATTTTTTTACCAAGGGCTTGTTTTTGTATCTCCAGTATATTGTCGCGAAAGTTTTGTAAGTAAATTGTTGCAATTTTATTATTCATTCTATTTATCATATACCGATGCACTAAGTCTTTCAATATCTTTATCTGATAAAACTTGAAAATTTTTAAAATTTACTATATAATAAGTAACTGGAGTTTTTAATGCTTTTTAAAAAATATGTATACATTCTCAATTTTATTTTTACGCTTACGCTTCTTTGCTCATGTATGAGTAGCCCAAAAAATCAATTGCCTCTATCCACCGAGAAACAAACTTTTCAAACAAGCAAAGATGAATTAAAACAAGATACAGAAACAAAAGAAAAAATACTAACGGAAAATGATAAAATCCTTTTGGAATCGACAATAGAACAAGAAACAAAAAACATCGAAAATGAGCAGCTTGTATTGCAAAACTTTATCGATACACTAAGAAATCTTTCTATAAAGACTATACAAAGCCCTACTGCTACAATAAAAGGAAAAGCTTTTAATAAAGATTTTATATTTCAAATACTCGATAATGAAAACAATCCTGTTATTGACCAATCTATAACGCTGCGCTACCCTATTGCAAAAGAGAACGACAGCATTTTTTTTCAAGAGACGATACTTATCTCTGATGCAAAAGGGTTCATTTCATTTTCACCAAAAGAGACAGATTTTTCCTGCAATTCATTTCTATATCTATATCCAGTTATAGAAGGTAGTTTACAAAACAATGCGGAAATTGAAAAAATAATACAAAGCGAAGCATATAAAACAGCTTTTCAAATAAAAACCAATTTAATAAATGCGGGCGGCTCTCTCTGTCTTGCTGACTACGATAAAAACAATAGCGTCGTAACGACAAACGGCTATTCGACTTCCGCTCTTTTAGGCTCTCTTATACGAAATGGTTTTACAGGAGTTGGAAACCTTGAGTTTTATAAAGAAATAGATGCTGGCAATACAGAGTTTTTATTGCAGCAGGTAAAAAAATTGACAGGAGCAGTTTCTACTTATTTTATCTATGGCACAGTAAAATACGCCCGTCCACCAGAACAAGTCGAAACAAACAAATATGAAGTAGAGCTAGAATGTGAAATTTTTTGCGTTCTTTTAAAAACCAATGAAGAAATCTATAAAACCAAAATTACTGTTACTGGTTTTGGCAATACTGAAACTGCGGCTTTAAACGACGCACGAAACAATAAAATGAATGCGGTTCTTGCCGAAAAAATTATATACGGGATGTAAAATGATAAAAATACCAGCTTCACCTTCTGTACGAAGGCTACCTTCTTATTTGCATATTATTCGCCAGGCGCATATCGATGGCTATGAATATATATCAGGAACCATTATCGCGCAAGAATTGCAGTTGGAACCGATACAGGTACGTAAAGACCTTGCCATAACAGGCATTGTTGGCAAACCCAAACGCGGCTATCCAGTAGTCGCCCTTATTTCTGCCATAGAACACTTTCTCGGCTGGGACAATAAAAACAAGGCTATCATCGTTGGCGCCGGAAACTTGGCAACCGCCCTCACCGGCTATTCTGAATTTGAATTTCACGGCTTAGAATTTGTCTGTGCCTTTGATACCGATCCAGAAAAAATCGGAAAAAAAATTCACGGGGTTCCTATTTACTCGATGGCATCAATAAAAACACAGGTAAAAAAATTAAATGCAGCTATTGCTATTATCACCGTTCCCTCACAATTTGCACAAGAAACCGCCGACATGGTTGTAGAAACAGGTATAAAAGCAATTTGGAATTTTACAAATGTAAAACTCACACTCCCAAAAGGAGTTGTCTCACAACGAGAAGATCTTACCTCCGGTTATGCAATGCTCAGCGTTCAAATGATATTTGATAAGGAAAAACGTGTCTTAGAATGAGACAAGATAATTTAGTTTTTTTAGAAAACAGACTTCGAAAACGATATAAGCACTTAAAAAAATGGGCTCGAAAAAATAAGATTTTTGCATATCGTCTTTACAACAAAGATATTCCAGAATTTCCCCTTGCAGTCGATCTCTACGAAAACAAAGAAGATGCAAAAACCTATGTTATCTTGACCTTCTATAAGCAGCCTGCAGATAAGACAGAAGATTTAGAAGCCATGTGGATAAAAGACAGAGTTTCCATTTGTGCAAAAATCTTAGACATACCAGAAGAGAATATCTTTGTAAAAATGCGAGAAAGAAAAAAAGCCCTCAGTCAATATGAAAAAATAGCGGAAAAAGAAAAAACAATACTTGTAGAAGAACACGATAATCTGTTTAAAATAAATCTTTCAAACTATATCGACACAGGGCTTTTTTTAGATCATCGAAACTTACGCCTTATAGTAAAAAATAAAGCAAAAGATAAAAGCGTCTTAAACCTTTTTTGTTATACTGCATCTTTTTCTGTCCATGCAGCCTCTGCAGGAGCAAGCTCAGTTGATTCCGTAGACTTATCAAATACCTATTTAGAATGGGCAAAGGAAAATTTTTTACTAAATAAGCTTGAAGGAGAAAATTTTTCCTTTATAAAAAGCGATGTTATCCAGTTTTTAAAAAGCTGTAAAAAAAAATATGACCTTATTATTTTGGATCCGCCAACCTTTTCCAACTCAAAATCTACTACAACAATTCTCGACATAAATCGCGATTACGAAGAACTTATAAAGCGAACCTATGCTCTCCTAAATCCCGACGGATGCCTTTATTTTTCTAGCAATAGTAAAAGCCTAAAAGTCGAGCTGGAAAACTTTTCCTTTGCCAAAGAAATGCAAGAAATTACAAAACAAACTATTTCAGAAGATTTTTTGGGAAAAAGACCGCATCGATCTTGGAAGATAGTCAAAACTCCATAATTTAAACAAAAAAAAGCTACTGAAGAAATGTGTTTTCAGTAGCTTTTCAATCATCTTAGGCTTATTTTTTAATATTAAAGCGCTTATTAAATCTTTCAATACGACCTGCAGTATCGACTAATTTTTGCTTGCCGGTAAAAAACGGATGGCAAGCAGAGCAAATTTCCACGTTAATATCTTTAACAGTAGATCGTGTCTCTATAACATTACCACAAACACAGCTAATCTTAGTCATTTCGTATTTAGGATGTATACCATCTTTCATGTAAAACCTCCATCACAGTACAGTATATTATAATAAAAAAAACTTATTTAATCTAGCCCATATCTGAAGTATTCATCGATTTTAAAAACACTTCATTGTTTTTTGATTTTTTCATCTTATCAAGCAATAATTCCATAATTTCAATATCGTCCATAGGGCTTATAACCTTCCGTAAAACCCAAACTTTTTGCAATTCTTCTTCTGTCAGCAACAATTCTTCTTTTCTTGTGCCAGAACGTTTAATATTAAAAGCAGGGAAAAGTCGTCGATCGGCAAGTTTTCGGTCTAGGTTTATTTCGTTGTTACCTGTCCCCTTAAACTCTTCAAAAATAACTTCGTCCATGCGACTACCGGTTTCAATTAAAGCTGTTGAAATAATTGTGAGGCTTCCACCTTCCTCAACATTACGAGCAGCACCAAAAAAACGCTTGGGCTTGTGCAAGGCATTTGAATCAACACCGCCAGATAAAACCTTGCCTGAGGTAGGTGCCGTTTGGTTATAAGCCCGAGCAAGTCTTGTGATAGAGTCAAGGAAGATAACTACATCCATTTTGTTTTCGACTAAACGTTTTGCCTTCTCCAAAACCATTTCGGCAACTTGTACGTGACGAGTTGCTTGCTCATCAAAGGTTGAAGAAATAACCTCTGCTTTAATAGAACGCTCCATTTCAGTAACTTCTTCAGGACGCTCATCTATAAGCAATACAATTAAATATACTTCCGGATGATTTGCAGTAATCGCATTTGCTATCTTTTGCATTAAAATAGTTTTCCCAGCCTTTGGTGGAGCAACAATTAAGGCTCGCTGTCCCTTGCCAATGGGTGAAAACAAGTTTAAAATTCTTGTAGCAACTTCATTCGTTGTTGTTTCAAGATTTAGTTTTTCTGTTGGATATAAGGGAGTGAGATTCTCAAAGGGGATGCGCGTTTGTGCTGTTCTCGTATCATTCATATTTACGGTTTCAATGCGTAACAAGGCAAAAAACCGCTCACCCTCTTTTGGAGAGCGAATCTGACCATAGATAGTATCACCTGTTTTGAGATTAAATAAACGTATTTGACTCGGGGAAATATAAATATCATCAGAGCCTGGTAAATAAGAGTTTTGCGGGGAACGTAAAAAACCATATCCATCAGGTAAAATTTCTAAGGCACCGGAAGAAAAAATAATACCGCCTTTTTCTGTATGTGCCTTTAAAATAACAAAGATAAGTTCTTGTTTTTTCATAGGTGCTAAATCATCTCTTGCAAGTCCATAGTCAGCAGCAAGATTCCTCAGCTCGTGCATTCCCATTCGAGATAAATCATTTATGCTTAGTCGGGGTTTTGAATCACGATTTAGTAAATCATCTTCTGTATGCAAGTCGACTTCTTTCTGTTGCTTTTTTTCTACATCATTTTGTTTTTTGGGCTTTGGCCTGACAACAACTTTTTCTTTTGCAGCTCCTTTCGCTTGTCCCTTTGTTGCCTTGCTGTTTACCTTCACCTTTGTTGCCTTAGGTTTTGTTTCTTCTGTTATTCCGTCAGATATTTTTTCCTGAGCTTTATCTTCATCTATTAAATCTAAATGAATTTGTTCATCACTGCCAGATTCAATGTGTTCTTCTGACGTGTCAATAAAACGACGGCCTTTTGTAATTGCCATTCTTTTCTCCATGTAAGTTGGGTGATTTATTTATATGAATTATACTATTTGATAAGTGTAAAGAAAAAGTAATACACAAGATACTACTCGTATAAAGAGTATACTCTCTAAAAAAAATTAGGTCAAGTATTTTGTATTAAGGTGAGAGATTCTTTATATTGTGCTGGACTTAAAGCAAAAAGATTCGCATCAGATTGTTTTTCAATCATTGTAACTCTTCCTTGGAACTCAACCTTATCTTCTATGCGAATTTTCCCAGTATTCACATTTCCAATTACTTTACATCCCTGCTTCATTTCAATTTTTTCAGGAGCATAGAGGTTCCCAGTAACTTGACCTAAAACAACAATAGATTGTGCATAAATGGTATCTACAGAACAAGTTGCATTTTTCTCTATTTCTAGATCTCCTGAAGATTCTATAGAGCCCTCAAAAGTTCCGGTAATTATAAGGGAATCTTTAAATTGTAAGACTCCCGAAAAATGAGTTTCAGGACCCAAAACAGTAAGTGCTTTTGAGTTTTGTTGTTGTTTTGCCATTATTCTTTTTCCTTTTTAAATCCTAAGCTAATATTAATTATATAAAGACTAAGAGCGAGTATAACAAAAATATAGCCCATGTAATCGCCCCATTTATTATATAAGCTTGGCTTTACAGTATCAATAATCGGTATTGAACCAATTAAATACGTTTCAACAAAGGGTTCCGCCATTGCCATTATCCTGCCATTCGGGTCAATAAAACAAGTTTGACCGGAAGCCGTTGAACGAACTTGTGGTACCCTGTTTTCAACAGACCTAAAAACAGCCATAGAAAGATGTTGGTATTGGCAAGCGAGGCTTTTTGACCACGCGTCATTAGAAATATTTACAAAGGCTTGCGCACCATTTTTTACAAAATCCCTTCCGATATAGCCGAAGGTATCTTCAAAACAAATCGGCGTACCAAAACCAAGTCCGTCAATGCGCAAGATGTTTTTCTCTAAACCAAGTTCCCACATGTGAGTATCGCCATTTAACAAGGCTTGGTAGAGCTTTGGGAAGAGCTTTTCAAAAGGAAAATGCTCAGTAAAAGGAACGAGGTGATTTTTTTTATACATTTCAGGTTTAGGCGGATAGACATTAAGCCCTGGATAAAACAAAAGTGCAGCATTGTAGTCTAAAACGCGAAACTCACCGAGCCTGTCATAGCCCTCAACACCATAATCATTCCCTAAAAGTATGGGAGCAGGAAGACTATCTATAAAATCCAAAAGCGTTTTAACTTGCTCATAACTTTCAGGATATAAGCGTTTTGCATAATGCCATTCAATGCGCGGAATAAAAGCAGTTTCCGGCCAAACAATTAAATCTGCCTCTAAACCTTGTTTTTCAAGGTCTGCTAAGGCTTCATTTGTCAATCGAATCAATGTATGCAAATTATGCTTATATGTTTCGTGGTCCCCTATCCATGGATCGACATTTGATTGTATCAATACAATCGTTTTTTGAGGATAGTCATCATAATTTTTTTGTACAAGAAAACCGTATACAAGAACGAGGAAAAAGATACAAAGCCATACTACTAAAGGTTTGAAAAATACGCCTATACTTTCCCGAAAAACTCTCGGCGAAAAAAAAGTTCGACTGCCTTTACCCCTTTGCGCTGCCTCCTCTTTGTATACTTGATATATACTAAAAGACAGAGATGAAATAAACAAAACTAAGGCAGAGAGTCCCCAAACGCCCACAATATCTGTTATTTGTATAATGGGGGGAAGACTCCATTGAGTATATGCCGCAAGGCCATAATGAAAACCAGCAAATCCAAGTGTTTTTATAAACTCATAGGCAGATAAGATAAGCCATTGCATATAAAGTAGTTTTTTAGCAAAGACAAGACTCGTCAGTTTTTGCCTTTCTAGAATAATTCGAGCGCTTACAAGAACCGGAAACAATAAGGCGTATTGAAAACCGTATAAAAAAGAAATAACCAAAATGCCCATGGGGTGAAATGTTGCCAGCCAATAGGTAAAAATACAATAGGCAATAATGCCATACAAAAATCCATAGAAAAAACTTTCTTTTAAACGTAGGCGAGAAATCAAAATAAGCAGTGGCAGATACATAAAATAGGCTAAAAAGAAAAAGCCTTTTTGCCCTATACTATTTGGATGAGAAAGTGAAAAAAGAAGTGCTGAAGAAAGCAATAATGCAAAGTGTATAAAAAATCGCTGTAAACCCAACATGGTCTTTGTTTTATTTTGCATTAATTTTTTGGTGTTGGTATTGCCCATAATGAATTTTTTAAGTCTCGTCCTGAGCGAAAAGCGGCAACATAATGAGGTGCTACACTCACTTGCTCCCCTGTTTTAGGATTTCTAGCCGCTGCTTTTCCTTTCCGAAGTCGCAATTCAAATGTTCCAAACCCACGAAGTTCGATAGTCTTAGATTGAACCAATGATTCTTTTACTTGCTCTAAGAATGACTCAACAATATCTTGTATTATTTTTTTTTCGTAGTTTGTATCTTCATAGATTGCTTCTACTAGATCATATTTGGTAACTTTTTTGGATTGCATTATCACCTCAGAATAGGATCGATACGAGAAAATTATAAAGGGCAAAGCCCTTTATAATTTACATTATTTCGCGCTTGCAGTCTCAAAAGAAGCATTATACAGCTTCATCATTCTTGATTTTTTGCGAGAAACAGTATTTGGTTTTATAACACCTTTTTTGCCAGCCTTATCGAGCTCGCTTAAAAGTATACCAAGTTTTTCTGAAGCAAGAGCTTGATCTTTTACATGAACAGCTTCAACAAATTTTCTTGCGCTTGTTCTTGTGGCACTTTTTACTGCCTTATTTCGTAATCTTCGATCTTCACTTTGCTTATGTCTTTTTTTTGCAGATGCATTTTTAACCGCCAAAGGAGAACCCCCATTTAAAAACTATTCGATATTTTACCAAAGCCACCCGTATTAGTCAAGTAGCGTAAAAAAGCTTATTGACATAAAAATTGCATAGTAGTATAGTATTGTTACAAACCATTCAGGGAGGCGTAAAATGGCTGGTGCCAGTAAAAACTCAAGAAAAAGTGTTGCTACACAAAAATTTATGTGCTCTTGCGGTGGTGAAGTTTCAATGAAAACATTATTTGATGTTGGCAAGATTAAAAACATTGCCGAATGCCAAAAATGCAAACGCGTTGAACGCCGCCCAAAGGACTTTAATTAAAGGTTGTCTCAAAAATTCTTTTGAGCTACCGAAGATACTTTTTTATTATCAAAAAAACCAAGAAATTGTAGGAGTCATCTGAAATCTTGGTTTTTTTTATTTTAAAAAGCTTTTAATTTCAAAAATAAGATCTTCCATCGGTGAAAACAATTGTCTTGTCTCTGGCAAACTAGCTAAAAATAATCTACCGTAGGATTTAGCCAAAAGACGGCGATCGAGAACAGTTATTATCCCCCGATCTGTATTTCGCCTCATAAGACGCCCAAAACCCTGCCGAAAGGCTATAATCGCTCCAGGAAGACTCAACTCGGCGAAGGAACTTCTCCCCTGCTTTTCGATAGCTTCACTGCGTGCAGCAAAGACAGGTTCATTTGGTACAGCAAAAGGCAACTTTACGATTATAACATGAGAAAGTGAATCGCCTGGCACATCAACTCCTTCCCAAAAAGAAGAGGTTGCAAGCAAAATCGAATCTTTTTTTTCCTTAAATTGCTTTAGTAAATTAAATCTATCTGCTTCACCCTGCACTAAAAGTGGGTAGATCAATAGATGACTATTATCACGCAAATAGCTCGCTGTGCTTCGCAAAGACTCAAAAGACGTAAAGAGAACTAGCGCGCGTCCCTCAGATGCTTGCAATAGCTTTAGCACGTTTTTTTCCACACTTGCTTGAAAAAGAGGTGAATCAGGAAGCGGCATATCGGTAGGTATAGCCAAGACCGCATTTTCTCGATAATTAAAATTTGACGGAAAGGCGGCACAAATAAGTCGCTCTTTTGAAAGATATTGTCCACCATTTCTCTGAAGCCAAAAAGAAAAACCTGAGCTTGTTTGTAAGGTAGCGGAAGTGCAAATGACCGTTTCGAATTGTGAAAAGACACCTGTGTTCATCGTTTTGGCTATAGACAAGGGTGTTTTGTGTATAACCGGATAGCTTTGGCCATCTTCCTTGCTAAACAATTCATTCTTATTTTGCGCAAAACTGAGGCGTCTTTTTTCCATCCAAAACACATAGTCTTCTTGTTGATCCCAATCCAAAAAAGATTCACAAACCTCAGCGATGTACTCAAGCCGTTTGTAAATTTGCTTTCCTTCCCAAACCGCTGGCAAACTCTTATCCTCTTCATCAATACCTTGGATTAAAGCTCGAAATGAGGTAAAAAAAGAATGAAAGGCTCGATGCAAATCTGCAACAGCTTCTAAAAAAGACCTTAGCCGAAATGCTGTTCCTGCCGTAAAGCGAAAGGCGTAGTCTTTTTCCATGAGCTCTAGCGCTTCAGTTTCAAAATGCGTCAGTGCAGTTTTTATATCTTGCATCTTAACTAAACATTCTTGAAGATATTCAGGGCTATTTGATAACACATCTAATGAAAACAAAAGACCCGTATGGGCATTTTTCCTGCTTCGTGCAAGAAGAGAAAGCTGTTTCAACACAGTGAAGCGATTTAAACTCGAAGAAAAAAAGCTCGTTGCAGAATCTTCAATGCCATGTGCTTCGTCAAAGATAAGACTCGTATACGC
>ERZ795049.569-NODE-569-length-53858-cov-27.499154_pt1 | contig 53858 bp, 31 predicted proteins | sample MGYA00375133_ERZ795049 | MGnify/ENA primary metagenome ERZ795049 (study PRJEB30178, sample SAMN05720147) | activated sludge metagenome | isolation source: anaerobic digester from wastewater treatment plant | place: Japan | collected 2015-04-20 ... | reverse complement strand
GTCTTAGAAGCCGTTGGAGTAATCCTTGCGGGTTCGAGTCCCGCCCCGAGCACCAGAGTCCGGCTCCGCCATCGACTCATGAGGCTCCGGGATGGGTTTCCTTTGCGCCACCAGAATCAATATCGCAAATGATTTAGCGGCAATTTCTTATTGCCGCATAACGCACCGGCAAATTAAGTTCTTAACGAATGACGAGCCTATCAGACCCCGATCTGCTCACCGCGGCCGAGCGACTGCGGCTTTCGCCCACCCAGTCCGACATGTGGATGGAGCAGGCGAGGTATTCGACCAGCGACATGCTTCTGATTTCGACCCGGCACCTCATGCCCGTGGCGCTGGACGTCGATCGATTCCGCCAGGCCACCGACGAAGTCCTGCGCACAAACGAAGCTTTTTTCATGCGCCTGCACGCCAGCGACGAGGGCGTGCCACTGGCCAGTTTCAACCCCGACAATGCCCCGACCTGCCAGTTCGTCGACCTGAGCCATTTTTCGGATCCTCAGGACGAGCTCACACGACAGATGGACGCCGTGGCCACGACGCCGTTCACGATGCTCGACGCGCCACTCGTCCGCATCGTCCTCTATAAGCTCGACGCGCGCCTATACTGTTTCCTCTGCACCGCGCACCACATCGTCGCCGATGGCTGGGCGATGGGCATCACCCTGCCTCGCATCGCAGACCGCTACCGCAGCCTGGCTGAAGATCCGCACTCGCCACCGCTGGCACTCGACCGCGCCATGAGCGCTTATCTGCGCGCCGGCGCCGATAAACCCGACGACGCCTATGTGGCCAGGGCCTCCGCATTCTGGCAAAAACTCCAAAGCGAGCTCCCGGTGCCCATCAAGCCCGCCCACCCCGCCCAGGATGCCCGGAGTGAGTACCGTTGCGAACGGATCGAGTTTGCCATCAACAGAGGCGCCGCCAACCGCCTCGCCCACCTCGTCGAAGGCGTCACACTCTACCACATCCTCCTGTTCGCATGGGCACACCTCCTGCGCCGCACGTACTCCCTGGAGCGCTGCACCATGTCCATGCCCATCCTCAACCGGGGCAAGGAACACAAGGACACCATCGGACTGTTTATGGCGGTCCGCGCGCTGCCCATCCCCCACGATGAGAACGCCAGCATCGCAGACAACCTGCACAGCATCGCACGCCGCATCCGCGATCTTTTTCGCCATTACAAACTGCCCAATTCCGAGATCGGCCGACTCGCCGCCTCCAACGGGCTGAGTCCGCAAGAGTCGCTGCTCAGCTCCAGCTCGCTCTCCTACATCACTCGCGACTATGGCGCCGAGATCGAAGGCCACCAGACACAGATGCACTGCGTCTGGAGCAAGGACCAGCTGCTGCCATTCACGCTCTACGCGATGGATATCTACCCCGAGCGCGACATCGCGATGTATCTGCTCCATCATCTCCGCGCCGCCAACCATGAGGAGGCCGCCCTCTTCCCGGCCCGATTCCACTTCATTCTGGAGCAGCTGGCCAACGGCCTCGACCGTCCCCTGCGCGAGCTCGACATCATCCCGCCCGAAGAGCGCGCCCGCATCCGCGCCGCACTCGACAACACCCACGCCCGGAGCTCCGCCAGCCAGCCCGTCCTCCACGACATCCTCGCCCGTGCCCGCCAGTGCCCGCAGGCGTGCGCCATCGAGGAGGCCGATGGGCGCCAGCTCACCTACGCCGGCCTGGCGGACCGCGCACACGCCATGGCCCACGCACTCCATCAACGCGGAGTGCGGCCCGGCCACCACGTCGTTCTCCTCCTGCCCCGCGGCGCCGACCTCTTCGCCTCGATCCTCGGCACCTGGCTTTGCGGCGCCGCCTATGTCCCCGTCGACCCGTCCACACCCGACCGGCGCCTGATCGCCATCGCCGAAAACTGCGCCGCGCCCTGCCTGATCACCACGCCGGCCCTGCGTGGGAAAACCCGCACGCTCTCCACCCCGGTCCTCCTCGCCGGCGAGGTGCCCGCCGCACCGTCCGACTTCACATCCCTCGCCACCCTCGCGGGCCCGGCCTACGTCATCTACACCTCCGGCTCCACCGGCCAGCCCAAGGGCGTGATGATCGGGCAGGCTGCCCTCGCCGAGCATCTCGCCAACTGGCTCACCGTGGTGTCACTGGAAAAAGGCGACGGCCGCTCCTGCCTCTTCGCCTCGCCGGCCTTCGACGCCAGCGTCGACAGCACTTTCCCCAATCTCGTGCTCGGCAACGCCGTCGTCTGCGCGCCGCACCCCCAATGGCCCGCCCACGAGTTTCCCCGCGTCGTCGTCGAGCGCAGGCTCACGCAGCTGGAACTGCCTCCCGCCTACGCCATGGAGGTCCTGCACCATGCCCGGCAGCACCCGGGCGCCTTCAACGGCCATCAGCTGCGCCTCTGCTTTGTCGGCGGAGATGTGCTGCCCGGCGAGGCCGCCGCGCTCTGGGAATCGGCCCTCGGCAAAAGCGCCCGCTTCTACAACACCTACGGGCCCACCGAGACCACCGTCACCGTGACCCTCTGCGAGGCCACCCCCGCACTGCCGCTCGATCCCGGCGAGAGCATCCCCATCGGCGCACCCCACCCCGGGCAGTGGCTGCGCATCGTCGATGCCGCCGGCCGCGATGTCCCCATCGGCGCCGAGGGCGAGTTGCACATCGGCGGCGTCGGCCTGGCCACCGGTTACCACGGCATGCCGGAGGAGACCGCGAACCGCTTCCCCACGCACCCCGAGTGCGGCCGCTACTACCGCACCGGCGACCTCGTGCGCCTGCGCACCGACGGGCAGATCGGTTTCCTTCGCCGCGTCGACGGACAGGTAAAGGTGCGAGGCTTCCGCATCGAGCTCGGCGAGATCGAGGGCACCCTCGCGGCATTCCCGCACGTGCTCGAAAACGCGGTCGTTGCCCCGGCCGACGCCCACGGCGAGCGCACACTCCACGCCTTTGTAGCCTCCCTGCCCAACCGCGTCGTCGAGCAGCGCGCACTCCGCGAGCACCTCGCGAAGACCCTGCCGGCCTATATGATCCCGCAGGTCCACGTCCTGGCCTCCCTGCCGAAAAACATCTCCGGCAAGATCGACCGCCAGGCCCTCGCGAAGCTCGCCCAGGCCGCCCCCTCCACTCCGGACGAATCTGGCAGCGTCGCCGCACGCGCCCCCTCCGGCCCCGCCCAGGAGTACCTCGCCGTCCTCTGGGAGCAGACGCTCGGGCACAAGATCTCTGACGTCACCGCCGACTTTTTCGAGCAGGGCGGGCACTCCCTGCTCGCCGCCCGACTCGTGGCCGCCATGGGCAAGGCCTTCCGCGTCGATTATCCCTTCGCCGATTTCTTCGGCGCCCCCACCATCGAAGGCTGCCAGAGGCACCTCGAAACGCTCGTCGGCGACACCGCCCGACTTGAGCAAATGGCCCGCCTTCGTCTCGAGTTGAGCCAGCTCAGTCCCGAGGAAGTCAAAGCCCGATTGGAACGTCTGCGCAAATGAGCCACCCCCACGACATCCCCGACGACGAACAGTTGTTCGACCTGCTGCTCGACGAAACCGCGGCCGGCTCCGCGCCCACGCAGTCGACCATGCCCGCATCAAAAGGGGAAGACGGCACCCTGTCCAATTTCCAGCAGCGCCTCTGGCTCGTGCAGCAGATGGATCCCTCCAGCACGGCCTACATCATGCCGTTCTACCTGCGCCTGTGCGGCACGCTCGACAAGTCTGCCCTCCAACGCGCCCTGCAACTCCTCTGGCGCCGGCACGCCGCCCTGCGCACGATCTACCCGGCACAGGACGGCCTGCCACGCTGCGCCCATCTGCCGGCCGACTCACTGGACCTGCACGAATTCGATCTCTCATCCGCCCCTGACCGCTGGCGCGACCACTACCTGACCACCGTCTTCGGCCCCATGAATCTGGAGAAAGGTCCACTGGTGCTCGCGACCCTCTACCGGATCTCCCCTGAAGAACACGTCCTCCTCATTGAGATCCACCATCTCAACGGCGACGGTGCCTCGCTGGCGGTCCTCCAGGAAGACCTCTTCGCGGCCTACGCCGCCTATGCCCGCGGGCAGGAGCCCGATCTGCCGCCGCTCGGCGCCGACTACTCCGATTTCGTCCAGCACCAACAGACCCGTGCCAGACACGCCAGCGAGGATCTCGCCTGCCTCGTCCGGTCGCTCGAAACCGCCCCCAGGCAGATCGACTTCATCTTCGATCACCCGCTGCCAGAACGTTTCAACTATCAGGGCTCCGGCCACGCCTCACTCGTAAAGGACCTCCAACCCCTTCGCCGGGCCTTTGCCCAGGGCCGCACTCTCGGCCTCAGCCCCTTCATGGTCTGCCTGACCGCCCTCGGCGCCATGATTCACCGGCACACCGGACAGGAGACCCTCCTCATCGGCACCCCCTTTTCCGTCCGCGACCAGCCCCGGTTCGCCCGCACCGTCGGCTTCTTCGTCAACACCTGCGTGGCCAAACTCGATTTCTCCGGCGACCCCACGCTGGCCGAGGCCATGCAGCGCACCCGCGCCAGCATCTCGGAGATGCTCCAGCACCCCGATGTGCAGCTCGACGAACTCGTCAACGCGCTCTGCCGGCAGCGCCCCACCGACCGGCCGCCCCTCGTCCAGGCAACCCTCTCGTTTCTATCCGAAGAGTTCGGACCCAGTCCCGAACTGCCCGGCGGGCTCCGCGCCGAACCCATCAACTTCGACCGCGACAGCGCCATGTTTGAGCTCACGCTCGACATGATCCTCCGGGACAACCACGCCCTCTGTTACTTCGAGTGCTACCGCGGCGGATTCACCCGGGAGACAGCCCGTCGATTCTCCATCCACTTCCAGCAAATCATCGGCACCATCGCCGCCGATCCACACACAAAAATCTCCGCGATCCCGCTCTTCGACCAGACAGCCGTCGCCGCCTGCCGGGCCTCCCTCACCGGCCCCGCGATCGAACTTTCCCCAGCGACACTCGACTCGCTCGTCCGGCAACACACCCGCCTCGCATCATCCGCGCCCGCCCTCGTCTCCGGCAGCGACACCCTCTCCTTCGGCCAGCTCGCCGAGGCTGTCTCCGCCCGACGCGCTCAACTCACCTCCGGCGGCCTCGCTCCCGACGCCGTCCTCGCGCTGGCCTGCGCCCCCGGTCTCGACTGGGTGGTCACGACCCTCGCCGCCATGGAGTGCGGCGCCGCCGTTCTCCCGCTCGATGCCGACGCCCCCGCCAGCCGGCTCCACACCATCCTCGAAAACGCAGGCGCCACCCTGCTCTGGCACGACGACCGCCTCTCTGCGGAAAAACTCGCCGAGCTGCCCGCCTGCCGCCGCCTCACCGCCACCTCACCAGCCACATCCGCCGTCGAGGCACCATCGCTCGCCACGCCCGAGCGCACCGCATATCTCATCTACACCTCCGGCACCACCGGCCAGCCCAAGGGCGTACGCGTCTCCCATGCCGCCATCGCCGCGCACGTGCGCAGCGCCGCCACCGCCTACAGCTACACGCCGGCCGACCGCGCACTCGCGTTTGCCCCCACACACTTCGACGCATTCTGGGAGCAGCTCTTCACCCCCTTGTGCGCCGGAGCCTCCGTCCTGTTACGCGAATCCGAACTCTGGGCACCCGACGAACTCTGCCGCCGCGCACAACGCCACGCCGTCACCGTGCTCGACCTGCCCCCACAGTACCTGCGCGAGGCGCTTTTCTTCCTCAAAACCAATCCCGGCGCCGCCCCCGGGCAGCTGCGGCTGGTCATCGCCGGCGGCGAGGCTCTGCCCTCCGCGCTGGCCACCGACTGGCAGGCAGGCCCACTCGGAGACATCCCGCTTTTCAACGCCTACGGCCCCACCGAGGCCGTCGTCACCGCCACCATCCACCGCATCGAAAAAGGCACCCGCACCGTCACGGCCAACGGCGTCGTCCCCATCGGATTCCCTCTGCCCGGCCGTGAGCTGCGCCTCCTCGATGCGCAGGGCCGCGAAGTCGGCGAAGGCATCCCCGGCGAACTTTATCTCGGCGGCGCCGCGCTGGCCGACGGCTACCACGGCGACCCCGAGCGCACCGCCGAACGTTTCCGCCACTGGGTCCGCAACGCTGCCGGCGGGCGCTTCTGCGAGCCCGGCACACGCGACTCGCTCCGTCTCTACCGCACGGGCGACCGCGCCCGCATCGGCCCCGACGGCGCGATCGAGTTTCTCGGCCGCCTCGACCAGCAGCTCAAGATCCGCGGCTTCCGCATCGAGCCCGGCGAGATCGAGAGCGTGCTCATCCGGCACGCCTCCGTCGCACAGGCCTTCGTCACCGCAATCGAGGATCCCGCCGCCGGCCCGCAACTCGTCGCCTATGTCCTGCTCCATGCCGGCGCCGCGTTCGATCAGACCGGGCTGGCCGACTGGCTCGCACGGTGGCTGCCCGAGCCCATGCGACCGGCCGCACTCGTGCCGGTTGACCGCTTTCCCACGACCGCCAGTGGCAAAATCGACGCCGCCAAGCTCCCGCGCCCCGCGATCAGCCGCGCCGCCGCGACCATCACCTCGCGCCCGCCCGCAGGCGAACTCGAGGCCCGCATCGCCTCCATCTGGGGCGATGTACTCGGCCGCCGCGACCTCGGCGCAACGGACAACTTCTTCGACCTCGGCGGCCACTCCCTCCTGCTCGTGCGCGTGCACACCCGCCTCGTCGCCGAGCTCGGCACCCCCATCCGACTCGTAGACCTGTTTGCCAACCCGACCATCGCGCAACAGGCACGGCTGCTGCGCGGCGACGAGCGCACCACCTCGCGCCGCCGCCGCCGCACCCTGCGCGGCGACATCGCCGTCGTCGGCATGGCAGGCCGATTCCCAGGCGCCGACACCCCCGATGCGCTCTGGCAAAACCTCGCCGCCGGCCGCGAATCCATCCGCTTCTTCACGCAGGAAGAGCTCGCCGAGTCGGGCATCCCGGAGGCCCTGCGCACCCATCCGCACTACGTGCCCGCCCACGGCTTCCTCGGCGAGGAGGAGTGTTTCGACGCCGCGTTCTTCGGCTACACCCCGCACGAGGCCGCGCTCATCGATCCGCAGCAACGCCTCTTCCTCGAAGAATGCTGGCACGCCCTCGAGAGCGCGGGCTGCGATCCCGACCGCTTCGCCGGCGACATCGGCGTGTATGGCGGCATGGGCATCAGCATGTATCTGATGCACAATCTCGGGCACCTCCTGGACGAAAACCGCGGAGCCGAGGCCTTCGCCGCCAGCCTTGGCGCCGACAAGGATTTCATCGCCACCCGCGTCTGCTACAAACTCAACCTCCGCGGCCCCGGCGTAAACGTTAACACCGCCTGCTCCACCTCCCTCGTCGCCATCCACACCGCCGCCCAGGCCCTCCTCAGCGGCGAGTGCGACATGGCCCTCGCCGGCGGCGTCACCCTCTGCCTGCCCGCAAAAAGCGGATACCTCTACGAACCGGGCAGCATCGCCTCACCCGACGGCCATTGCCGCGCCTTTGCCGACGACGCCACCGGCACCGTCGGCGGCAGCGGCTGCGCCGTCGTCTGCCTCATGCGGCTGGAAGACGCCGTCGCGGGCGGCCACCCGATTCGCGCCATACTCAAGGGCAGCGCCATCAACAACGACGGCGCCGACAAGGTCGGCTTCACCGCGCCCGGCGTCCGCCGCCAGCGCGACGTCATCCGCGCCGCCCTCGACCACGCGGGCCTCAACGCGCGCGACATCCAGATGATCGAAGCGCACGGTACCGCCACGCCCATGGGCGATCCCATCGAAGTGCAGGCCCTCAGCGATGCCTTCGCCGACGACAAGGTCGCGCCACAGAGCTGCTGGATCGGCTCTCTCAAAACCAACATCGGCCACCTCGACACCGCCGCCGGTGCCGCCGGGTTCATCAAGACCGTCCTCGCACTCGAACACGGCCTCATCCCGGCCTCGCTGCACTGCGCCACACCGAGCTCGAAGATCGATTTCCCGCGCACGCCCTTCCGCGTCGCCCAGTCCGCCGTGGCCTGGCCCGCAGGCCGTCGCCGCGCCGCCGTCAGCTCGTTCGGCATGGGCGGCACCAATGCCCACGCCGTGCTGGAGGAGGCTCCCGCTCAACCGCAATCTTCTGCCAGCGGCCACTGGTGCCTGCCGCTCTCCGCCCGCAGCGAATCGTCCCTGCTCACCCAGGCCCGCGAACTCGCCGCATGGCTCTCCGCACATCCCGAAGCCGCGCCGGCCGACGTGGTGCGCACGCTCGTCGCCGGGCGCCGCCGCTTCGCCATCCGCAGCGTCGTCTGCGCGGGACAGCGCGAAGAGGCGATTCGCCGGCTCTCCCAGTTGCAACCCGCCGAGCTGCTGCGCTGCGACCGCGAGGGCCGCGTGCTTTCAGGCACGGGCTTCGACGGCACCGTCCCCGCCGAATTTTCCGAGCTCGTCCGCGAATGGCTGACCGGCGATCTCGCCAAAGCCACCGACGCGATTCCCGCCGGTGCCCGCCTGGTCGCACTCCCCGGCTATGCCTTCGAGCGCACGCGGCACTGGATCGACGCACAGACCACTCACCGTGCGGCCACTCCGGCAGTCACCGCGCACGCCGACACGCCGACCAAGATCCCCTTGGAAAACTGGCTACATTATCCGGCATGGGAGGAACTGCCGCGCTTGCGTGACACCGTCACCGACGACATCGCCGCACTGGCCCTCGCCGTGCCCACCGTCGACACCGCCGCGCACTGGCTGGACCGAGGCCGGACCGCGGGGCTCGTCGGCGCCGTGTACGGTGGCAGCGACGCGCTCGAACAGGCGGCAACCTCCGGAGCGCTGCCGAAGCACGTGCTGCACCTCGGCGCGCTGGCGGTTTCCGGCTCCGACGCCAGCCACCTCGCGCGACTGCTCGCCGATGTGCGCGCCCTCGCCGCAAATGGCGCCAAACGCGTGGTCACGATTGTTCACCCAGGACTCGAGGATGAACCCGCGCTCGCCTACCTCGACGCGGCGCGCGCCGTCATCCCCCACGAGTATCCGAATCTCACCGCCCGCGTGGTCCGCGTGCCGCGCGAGCCCGGCGTCGCCGATTTCCGTGCGCTCCGGGCGACCGCGCTCGCCGACACCGTCGACCACCATCTCGCCATCCGCAACGGCCGCCGCCAGCGGCTCATCCACGCCACGCTGCCCGGTCTCACCGCTCCAGCAGGCGCGGCCCGTCTCCGCCAGGGCGGCGTCTATGTGATCACCGGCGGGCTCGGAGGCATCGGCCTGACACTCGCCCGCGAGCTGGCCACGCGTTGCCAGCCACGGCTCCACCTCTTCGCCCGTCACGAACCCGGCCCCGAGGAATCCGCCGCGCTGCGCGACCTCGAAGCGCGCGGCGCACGCGTCACCACCACTAGCCTCGACGTCGCCGACGACGCCGCCGTGAAGGCGTTTTTCGAAAAGATCCGGACGACCGAGGGCCGCATCGATGGCGTCATCCACGCCGCCGGCGTGGGCGGCGGCAGCCTGATCGCGCGCACCGGCGAGGCCGAGATTGCCCCCGTGTTGCGCGCCAAGATCGACGGCACACGTGCCCTCGCCGAGGCGCTGGCCGACTCGCCCGTCGATTTCGTCGCACTCTGCTCCTCGCTCACCGCCGTGCTCGGCGGCCCCGGTCAAATCGCCTACGCCGCCGCCAACGCATGGATGGACGCGTTTGCCCAGACGCGCGCCGCCGCCGGCCAGCCGTGGTTCTCCATCCGCTGGGACACCTGGGCGGAGGTCGGCATGGCCACGCGACCCTTCGCCGCCGAGGTCACCGGACAGACCCTCCGTGAGTGGACGGTCTCACCCGGCAGCTACTGGCCTTGGGGCGAGCACCGGATCGAAGGCCGTGCCACGCTGCCCGGCACCGCCTACCTCGAACTCTTCGCACTGGCAATCGGCGGCCCGACGCAAGCCGCGTTTGCCGAGACCACGCTCCTCGAACCCCTCGTCCACGATGGCGAAACCACCCGGACGCTGCGCGTGATCGAAAACGTCGACGGATTGAGCTTCGTCTCGGGCACCGGATCGCGGCAACGCGTCCACGCCCGCGCACGCCGCGCGCAACCCGGCACCGCTCCGACGCCGGAGCCTCTGGAGGCGATTCGCCATCGCTGCGCCGAGCCGATCGACGTGACCGGCGAGCCCGCCCCCACAATCGCCATCGAAGCCAGCCCGCGCTGGGATGTGGGCACCCGCTGCCTGCGTGGCCGCGACGAGGCACTGCTCGAAATGACGCTCGCCGAGCGCTACGTCGGCGACCTCGCCGAGCACCCCTGGCACCCGGCGCTGCTCGACGTCGCCCTGTCGTTCTACATCGGCCTGGCCGAAGGCGGCACCGCCACGCTTCCTTGGCGGTACGATTCCGTACAGTTCATTGCACCGCTCACACGTCAGATCGTCAGCCACGCCCGCCGAGTCAGCCAATCGGAACGCGCCCTCGTGCTCGACCTCACGGTGTACTCGGATGCCGGGCATCCGCTCGCCGTCGTCAAGGGCCTGACCCTGGTGCGCCCCACCGGGCAGAGCGACCGCGCGCCAACCCGGGCGGGCACTGCGCCCGCCAATCCATTTGCCCTCACGCCCGCGGAGGGTGCCGAGACATTCCTGCGCGCGCTCGCCGGCGCCGAGCCTGTCATGGAGGCCTGCACCATCGAGTGGCACTTCGCCGAGCGCATCGCGACGGCACCCGCCACCACGACCGTTTCGCCAACGCCCCCCACCGAGGCGGATGTCGCCAGCGGCCGCCAGCCGCGCCCGGAAAGCGCCGGCGCCTACGTTGCGCCCAGCTCCCGCGCCCAGCAGGTCGTCGCGCAAGCCTGGGCGGAGGTGCTCGGCTACGACAAGATCGGCGTGGAGGATGATCTACTCGACCTCGGAGCCGATTCACTGATCGCACTCCAGGCTTCGGCGCAGTTGGAGAAACTCACGGGCCGCAAGATGCCGATGGAAAAGTTCTTCGCACAGGCCACGGTGGCAAACATCGCCCAAGCCTACACGGATATCCTGCCGGAAACAGCCGCTCAGGCCGCGCCGCCCCAATGGGAGGAGGGCGAACTGTGAGCGCGCCCCTGCTGCTCGACGAACTCGCGGCCCAGCGGATCGAACTCCACGTCGAGGATGGCCGGCTGCGTTTCCGCGCTCCGCCCGGTGCGCTCACGCCAGCGCACAAGGAGCGCATCGCCGCGCATCGCGAGGAGCTCCTCGCCATCCTGAGCGGGCGCGAGCGGCCCGAGCCCGAGACGTACGAAGGCGCACCCGCCGCCGCCCAGGAGCGCTTGTGGTTCATCGACCAGCTCCAGGGGCCAAACCACACCTACAACATCCCGCTTTTCCTGCGTCTGCGCGGCCGCCTAGAAGCAGAGACGCTCCGCGGCGCGCTGGAAGATCTCGTGCGCCGGCACGACAGTCTGCGCACGGCGTTTCTGCACGACGGCGGGCGCCTGTCCGCCCGCAGCACGCGCGAAGTGACTGTGCCGTGGGAGGTGATCGACCTCACCAGCCTCGCCGAAGACGCGCGCACCACCGAGCTCGGCAAACGCGCAGAGCACATCGCCACCCACCATTTCGATCTCAGCCGCGCCCCGCTGCTCCGCGCCGAGCTGGTGCGCCTCGTCCCCGGGGAGCACATGCTGCTGCTGTGCTTCCACCACATCGTCACCGATGGCTGGTCATTTGGCGTCATCCTTCAGGATCTCTCGGCTTTCTACGCTGCGCGGCTCAAGCACCAGCCGCCCGCGCTCGCTCCGCTGGCCTGGCGCTACCGCGACTACGTCGCCTGGCTCGACACGCTCCGCCAGAGCGGCGCGATGGACGCCGACCTCGCATTCTGGCGCGAGCGCCTCGCCGGCGCCCCTGCCACCACGACGCTCCCGCCCGATTTTCCGCGCCCATCCGTCCAGACCTTCACCGGCAATAACGTGCCGCTCACGCTCGACGCGCCGACGGTTGCCTCGCTGCGGGCCACCGCCAAGGCGCTGGGAGCCACGTTCAACATCCTCGGGCTGGCCGCCATCGCCGCCCTCATCGCCCGCCGCACCGGGCAACGCGACCTCGTCATCGGACTGCCACTCGCCAACCGGGCGCGCCGCGAGTTGGAGCCGCTCGTCGGCATGTTCGTCAACGTCGTCCCGCTCCGCCTCCAAGTCGAGCCGCAGCAAAAGCTGACCGAGCTGGTCTCGAAGATAAAGCAGGCGGTGGCCGAGGCCGTCTCGCACGGCAACCTGCCCTTCGAGCGCCTGCTTGATGCGCTCGGAGTCGCACGCGACACCGGGCAGAATCCCGTCTACCAGATCGCCTACAATTTCCTGCCGCCGCTCGACCACCGCCCAGCTTTCGCGGAACTGGAGGTCGACTCGCCGTCGCTGCTCGACGGGCCCGGCATCGCGAAGAGCGACTGCACCATCTACCTCGACGAGCACCGCGACACCATCGAAGGCCACATCGAGTACGCCGACAAACTGTACCGGCCCGAGACGGCAGCCGGCTGGGCCGCGGAACTCGTTTCACTCTTCCAAACGCTCGCGAAGAACCCGCAGGAGCCCGTCGGCTCCGTCGCTCTGCCTGGCCTGACCGGCGAGCCGCAATCCCTGCCGGAGCAATCGCCGTGGGAACTCTTCGCCGCTCGTGCCCAAAGCGCACCCGGCGCTCCCGCAATCGAGGAAGACGGCAACGTCACCCGCTACGCCGAGCTCCAGTCGCTGGCGGAAAATCTCGCGGCACGCCTGCACGCGGCCGGTGTGCGCCACGGCACACGCGTCGGACTACTGTTGCCGCGCGGCCGCTGGCACATCGCCGCGATCCTCGCGATCCTGCGCCAGGGCGCGGCGTTCGTCCCGTTCGATACCGCCCAACCCGCGACGCGACTGGCCACCATGATCCGCAAGGCGGAACTGTCCGCCATCGTTGTGCCTCCGGGCGCGCCAATCCCGGAGGGAATTTCCGTGCCACAAGTGCATGCCGGGAGCGCCTCCGCGGGCACACTCCCACCGCCCGCCAAGCTCGGCGCCGAGGACGCCGCCTATCTGATTTTCACCTCCGGATCGACGGGGGAACCCAAGGGCTGCCTGCTGCCTTGGCGCGCGTTGAACAACCTCGCGCACGCCTTCATCCGCGCTCGCGACATGGGTCCGGGGGATCGCAGCTCCCAGATCGCCTCGCCCAGTTTCGACGCCAGCCTGCTTGAAATCTGGCCCGCGCTGCTCTCTGGCGGCACGCTGTGCATCGTCCCCGACGCCCTGCGCATGGACCCGCCTGGGCTGCGCGACTGGCTACTCGCCCGCGGCATCACGATCCATCTCAGTCCGACTCCCCTCGCCGAGGAATTGCTGGCGCTCGACTGGCCGACAAACGCCCCCCTGCGATTGATCAACACCGGCGGGCAGGCTCTGCGCCGGCGGCCACGTGCCGCCGTTCCGTTCACCCTGGTCAACAACTACGGCCCCACCGAGACCGGCATCGCCGCCACCTGGTGCATCGTGCCACCCGGTGAGCCCGAATCTCCAGCGCCCCCGATCGGAACCGCCCTGCCGGGTCTGCGCCTCTGCGTGCTCGACGAAACCGGCCACCAAGTGCCCGTGGGCGGTGAAGGCGAGTTGTACATCGGCGGCACCGGCGTCGGCCTCGGCTACTTCGGCGACTCCGGCACCACCGCGAGCCGCTTTGTCTCGCTGCCCGGCCGCGACGGCTGCTGGTATCGCAGCGGCGACCTCGTGCGGCTGCGTGCCGACGGCTCGCTCGACTACATCGGACGGCGCGACGGACAGATCAAGTTACGCGGCTTCCGCATCGAGGTCGGCGAGATCGAAGCCGCCCTGCTCCGCCAGCCCGGCGTGGCACAAGCTGCGGTGCGCAAGGAGGGCGAGGCACTCGTCGCCTACGTCGAACCCGCCAACGAAGCTCGGCCCGTACCTGAAACGCTGCGACGCGCCCTCGGCGACCTTCTCCCGGCGTACATGGTGCCTGCGCATTGCCATGTCGTTTCGCGGCTGCCGCGCAGCACGAGCGGGAAAATCGATCTGCGCAGCATCCCGGAATCGTCCACCGGTGCCGCCGCACACAGCCCGCCCTCGAGCATTCAGGAGCCCACCAGCTCCGTCGCCGGCATCGCCCGCGCGTGGGCTGCCGTGCTCGGTACGAGCGCGACGCCCGGTATCGACGACAACTTTTTCGACCTCGGCGGACACTCGCTCATGCTCGTGCGTCTCAAGGAGCGCATCCGCGCCGAAACGGGCACCGAGATCGCCGTGCTGGAACTGTTCCGGAATCCCACCATCCGCCGCCAAGCCGCGTTCATCGACAAAGACACGGCCCCAAACACCGCTCCGGCGACCGACACCGCGCAGAAACCAGCTCCGGCCATCTCCGATGGCGCCATCGCGATCATCGGCATGGCAGGTCGGTTTCCGGGAGCGGAGAGCGTCGAGGAGTTCTGGCGAAACCTGTGCGCCGGGCGCGACTGTATCACGCTCTTCACGCGCGAGGAGCTGCTTGCCGCCGGCGTGCCCCCCGAGCTGGCCGACCGACCCGACTACGTGCCCGCAAACGGCGTGCTGAAACACATCGACCACTTCGACGCGGAGTTCTTCGGCATCCCCGCGCGCGAGGCCGAGGTGATCGACCCGCAGCAGCGCATGCTGCTGGAGGAGGCGTGGCACTGTTTCGAGGACGCAGGCATCGATCCCGCGCACGCAGGCGAACGCGTCGGCGTCTACGTCGGCGCAAGCCTCAACGGCTATCTCATCGAGAATGTGCTGCCGCGCCAGGATGTGCTCGCCGGCATCGGCGGCTGGGCAGCGCTGCTGGCCAACGGCACGGACTTCGCCTCCACCCGCATCTCCTACAAACTCGACCTCCGGGGACCGGGCGTAAGCGTCAACACCGCGTGCTCGACCTCGCTCGTCGCCGTGCACCAGGCCGTGACGGCGTTGCAGGCGGGCCAGTGCGAACTCGCACTCGCGGGCGGCGCCTGCGTGCGCTCGCGCCAGATTGACGGCTATCTTTACGAGGACGGCGGCGTGCTCTCGCGCGACGGCCGCACCCGCACCTTCGACGCCGCCGCGAGCGGCATGGTCGGCGGCAACGGCGTCGCGCTGGTGCTGCTCAAGCCCCTCGCCGCCGCACTTGCCGACGGCGATCCGATCCACGCCGTCATCCGCGGCATCGCCGCCAACAACGATGGCGCCGACAAGATCGGCTTCACCGCACCCGGCGTCGCCGGGCAGACGCGCGTCATGCAGGACGCCCTCGCGCGGTCCGGCGTGCCGGCGGAATCCGTCCGCTACGTCGAGGCGCACGGCACCGGCACGCGCCTGGGCGACACGATCGAGGTCGCCGCGCTCGCCGCCAACTACGCGCCCGGCGGCCGGCGCGAGGTGCCGCTGTATCTCGGATCGGTGAAGAGCAATGTCGGGCACCTCGACAGCGCCGCCGGCGTGACCGGCCTCATCAAGGCCGCGCTGATCCTGCGCGAGAAGACGCTCGTCCCGAGCCTGCATTTCGAGACGCCCAACCCCGAGATCCGCTGGCCAGGCGACGCCTTCCGCGTGGCCACCGCCACAGAGCCGCTCGCGGGCGCGGGCGGGCCGTTGCGCGCGGCCGTCAGCTCGCTCGGCATCGGCGGCACCAACGCCCACGCGATCATCGAGGAGCCGCCGTCTCGACCGGTTGACAACACGCCCGACGAGGCGACGCCTCACCTGTTGCTGTTTTCCGGACGCGACGCCCGCGCTCTGGCGGCCAACGCCTCCACCACCGGCGCGTGGCTCGCCGCTCACCCGTCGGTGAGGTTGCGCGACGCCGCGCACACGCTGGCCTTCGGGCGCCGCGCCTTTGCCGCGCGCGGTGCGATCTGCGCGTGGGACCGCGCCGATGCCGCCGCCCGGCTGGCCGAGCTGCCACCGCCGCCGGAGCGAGCCGACGCTGTGGCGTTTTTGTTCACCGGCATGGGCACACAAAAGCCCGGCATGGCCCGCGCGCTCTACGACCACGCGCCGGTTTTCCGCGCCGTGATCGACGAGTGTGCCACGCTGCTGGAGCCCGTGTTAAAGCTCGATCTGCGCACACTGCTGCTCGCCGCGCCGGACGACGCCGGCGCGATGGCGCAGATCAACCGACACCGCATCGGGCAACCGGCGGTGTTTGCCCTCGAATTTGCCGCGGCGCGTTTCTGGATGGATCTCGGCCTGCGTCCCACGGTGCTCATCGGCCACAGTCTCGGCGAGTGGGTCGCCGCCTGTCTCGCCGGCGTCTTCACGCTGACCGATGCCCTGCGGCTGGTCTGCCTACGGGGCAGTGCGATGGACGCACAGACGCCGGGCGCGATGCTCGCCGTGAATCTGACCGAGCGCGAAGTCACCACGCGCCTGCCACGCTCGCTCGACATCGCCACCGTCAACGCGCCCGACCAGATCGTGGTCGCCGGACCGTCCGAAGCCGTGGAAGCGTTCGCGGTGGAGCTGGAGCGCGAGGGCGTGCGTTGCAAGCGGCTACAGGTGACGCTCGCCGCGCACTCGTCGTTGATGGAGCCGATGCTCGCCGATTTCCGCGCCGCGGTGGCCACCGTGCCGCGCCGTCTGCCCGACTCGGGCGTCCGGGTGGTTTCCAACGTCACAGGCGATTTTCTCGCGCCGGAGCGGCTGGTCGATCCGGACTACTGGACGGAGCACCTGCGGCGCTGCGTGCGCTTCGCCGACGGGCTGGCGACGCTGTGGGCGCAGCCGGGGCTGGCGCTGCTGGAATGCGGGCCCTCGCACACACTCTGCAATCTCGCGCTGCGCGACGGACGACGACCGGACGGACGCGCCGTGCTGGCGACGCTCGACGGCGAGGGCGACCCGCGCAAGGAGTGGCAACGCACGCTGGAGACGGCGGGCGGGCTCTGGGCGGCGCAGTTGCCCATCGACCTAAAAAAGGTGTTCGCACTCGCCAGCCCGTGCGGACGGCGCGTCTCGCTGCCCGGTTATCGTTTTCAACGAAAGAGCTACTGGCTCGATCCGGTGCCGACGGCCACGACATCGGCCGCACCTGCGTTGCGCACGCGAGTGGAATCCGCGACGGACGAAGCGCCATTGCCGGCCTCCGCAAGTCCGGCGGAGCGGCAGGTGATCGCCGCGATGCGCGAGCTGCTCGGCCCGGTGCGGCTCACGCGCACGAGCGACTTTTTCCTGAGCGGCGGCGACTCGCTGCTGGCCGTGCGCCTGGCGGCGCGGTTGAGCGAAATCTTCGGCACGCCGGTCTCGCGCGCTACCGTGCTCGCGCGACGGACGGTCGGGCAGCTCGCGGAATTGAGTCCGGTGGATGGGACGGGCCCAACGGCTGCGCCCGAAGTGCAAACGCCCGGATGCGTGGTACGACTGTGGGAGGGCGACAAGCGGCTCGCGCCGCTGGTGTTTGTGCATGCAGTCGGCGGCGGAGCGTTCATTTACCGCGACCTGCTGGAGGCGCTGCGTCCGGCCTGCCCGGTCTATGGGTTGCAATCACCGGGGCTGTGGAGCGACGACGACAAGCCAGTCGTCGGGCTCACCGAGCAAGCGCGGCGGTATTGCGAGAGCCTGGAACAGGCGGGCGTGCGCACGCCGGCGTTGGTCGGCGGCACGTCGTACGGCGGCATCGTGGCCTACGAGATGGCGCGATTCTACCGGGAGGAAGGGCATGTCGTGCCAGTTGCGATGTTCGACAGCCCCGGTCCCGGGCACATGCCGGAGCGGATCGAAGGCGAGGTCGAGATCCTCGCTTACGTGGCTCAGGGCTATGGCGGCACCACCTACGAAATGGCGCTGGCGCAGCTCCAGCCGCTCGACCACGAGCAGCGCATGACGTGGATGCTGGATCTGTTGCGCCACGGACCGATGGCGGGGACAACTCGGCGCGATCTGGAGCGCCAGCTCGCGATCTTCCAACGCAATCTGGCCAACATGTGGGAATGGCGGCCGACGCCGCACGCCGCGCGCATCTTCTATTACAAGGCCACACAACACAGCTCGCTGCTCGCGCGGACGCCGGAGCTCGCCTGGATTCCGCTCGCGGGCGGCGGTATCGAAATCGTGCCGAGCCAGGGCACCCACTACACGATGACCGACGCGCCGCACGTGAACGTTTTGGCCTCGCACCTCACCCGCAGATTGTCAGAAACCCCTTATCCATAACACGCCACCCTGTGGCAACGCCCCACCTCCCTTTATCAAATGGAAAACGTCACCGAATCGACCGGGTGGAAAGCCCGCATCGCCGAGAACTGGCAGCGCAGCCGCAAGACCGTCCGCAACTATTTCCTGCTGATCTTCCTGCTCGGCCTGCTCTTCCTCGTGGTCTTCTTCAGCCGCATGTTCATCCTCGTGCGCCCCGGCCAGGAAGCTGTCATCTGGAAGATGTTCGAGGGCGGCACCAAGATCGACCGCATCTACAACGAAGGTCTGCAGGTCATCTGGCCGTGGGATAAACTCTACGTGTACGACGTGCGCGTGCAGCAGATCCCGCACGAGTTCGACGCGCTGTCGAAGGACGGACTGCCGATCCATTTCGAAATCTCCATCCGCTATCAGCCCGTGCGGGAAACCCTGCCGGTGCTCCACCAGCAGATCGGCCCGGACTACGTCGAGAAGATCGTAAAACCCGAGGTCCAGGCACACGTGCGCAAAGTCGTCGCCAACTACCTCCCCGAGGAAATCTACACCTCCGAAGGCTACCTGCTGCAGATCATCCGGCAGGGCGCCATGGCCTCGTTGAGCGAGCGCGACATCACCCTGGACGATCTGCTCATCAAGCGCATGACACTTCCCGAGATGGTCCGCACGGCCATCGAGAAGAAACTCACCGCCGAGCAGCTCTCGCTCCAGTACGACTACATCCTCATCAAGGAAAAGAAAGAGGCGGACCGCAAACGCGTCGAAGCGGGCGGTATCCGCGACTTCCAGCGCATCGCCGCCGAGGGCGGGATGTTCAAGGACTACCTCAACTTCTACGGCATCGAGGGCACCGTCGAGCTCGCCAAATCCAACAACAGCAAGCTGCTGATGTTCGGCAACCGCGACAATGGCCTGCCCCTCCTCTACAATCTGCCCAGCGACGCCCCCGAGGCCCCCCCGCCGGCAAAGCCCCTCGAAGTCGAATCCACCCTGAGCAAGGAGACGAAAGCACTCCTCGAAACCGGTCGCGTGCCCGCACGCCAAGGAGATCTGAATGAGCGCAAGAACCCCTAACCGCCCCGCCCGACTCGGCTGGTGGCTCAGCCTCGTCGCACTTTGCGCCCTGTTCCTCGCCGGCTGCTATCAAGAGGACCTCGACCGTGAGGCTACCCACGGCCTCGCCCAGGACCCCTACCCCAAAATGCCGCGCCAGCACGCCGACACGCTGCGCGTCCTCGTCTTTGCCGATGTGGACATGCACGCAGTCTTCGACAGCTTCACCGAACGCTACGGAATAAAGATCGAGGTAGACACCTTCGGCAGCGACGACGACGCCTACCAGCTCCTCTCCGAGCACCCGGACAAATGGGACCTCATCATGCTCAGCCAATACATGAGCAACCGTATGCGGCAGGAAAACCGGCTCCAGCTTATCCCCCGCCAAAACGAGTTCATCTACCGCTATATCGACACCACCATCCTCAATAAGGCCGCGGATCCGCAGATGCGGTACTTCGTCCCGTACGACTACGCCACCCTCGGGATATCCTTCAACATCGACTACCTCAGCGGATTCCCGCGCGACTGGGACTACGTTCCCGCCCAAAAGAACAACAACTACATCTACGGCCGCGTCGCCCTACCCGACGACCAGCGCTACGCCATGGCCGCGATCATGCTCCTCGCCGGACTCGATCCGGAAAACCCGACACCGGAAACCATCGAAAAAGCCAAACAGATCCTCCTGCTCAACGTCCGCGAGCTCGGAGTCCGATTCGTCCCCTACAGCAAAATCAAACAGGAGATGCAGGCCAAGGACACCCTGCTCGCAGTCACCTGGAGCGGCACCGCCGCCGACATCCTCCAAGACAATCCCTCCTGCCGTTTCCTCCTCCCGGAAGGCACCTGCATCGTCTCCGTGGACGGTTTTGTCGTCCCCAAGGCCAGCCGCGCTCCGGAGACCGCGGCCGTCCTCATCGAATACCTCCTTCACCCCTATGTCTCCATGCTCGTCGCCAACCGATCCATGTACGCCTCGGTCAACCTGCGCAGCATGCGATATGCGAATCGTTTCCTCATCAACGGCCCCAGCTGCATGATCGCCGCCCCCGAAAAGCTGATCCACATGCGCGCCCTCACCGCCGATGAACAGGCCCTCTACGATCAAGCCTGGGCGGAGATCAAATCGGCCACGATCGACCAAAGCAAAATCAAGATCATCCCGATCAACTGAGATGAAACACTTCCTCGATTTCATTCGTAAGGAATCCACGGATTTCCGCGCCCCCATCATCGTCGCCATCGTCCTGGCCGGCCTCATCAACGGCGTCGGCGTGACCGTCGCCACCGCCGCCGTTGGCTCCCTCAAACCCGGCAAGGTCGACTTCTCCAGTCTCCTCCTTTTCTGCGGCTGCATCGTCGGCTACTGGATCACCAAGGAACTCGTGCTCAACCGCACGACCACCATCCTCGAAGACATCATCGAGCGCCTCCGCCTGCGCATCCTCGGCAAGCTGCGCGACACCGATCTCCTCCCCTTCGAAGGCCTCGATAAAGGCCGCATCTACGCCACCCTCTCCAGCGACGCCGTCAGCATCTCCATGTCCGCCGGCATGGTCATCAACGCCAGCTCCGCGCTCGTCATGCTCGGATTCACCTTGGTGCTCATCGCCTTCATCTCGATGAAAGCCCTCCTGATCATCTCCGGGCTCATTGCCGTCGTGATCGTTTACTACATGCGCCACAGCCGCCGCGTCGGCGAAGAACTCGGCCGCGCCACCACCCGCGAAAACGAATTTTTCGACAACCTCAACGGCTTCCTCGCCGGCTTCAAGGAGCTCAAACTCAACCGCGACAAACGCACCGACTACTTCAAGGAGGAGATCGAAACCGTCGTCCACGCCACCAACACCCACCGCGTCGCCGCCGGCAAAGCCCTCAACCACTCCCTGCTCATCGCCCACACCTACGTCTTTTTCACCCTCGCCGGCCTCATCTTCATCCTCCCGATCATCTCCCCCTCCGAGACCTCCATCGTCTCGATCCTCGTCCCCATCGTGCTCTTCTCCGCCGGCCCCCTCGCCGACGTGATCATGGCCGTCCCCGCACTCGCCAAAGCCGAGGCCAACATCGTCAACATCTACGAACTCGAAAACGCCATCGACCGGCGCATCGCCGAGCACGCCGGCGCCCACGAGCCCACGGACTTCGTTTCCCCACCGGCCCAGTTCGAGCACCTCCGCGCGGAAGCCCTCTCATTCCAATACCCCGCCAAAGGCCGCCATCCCTTCCGCATCCAACCCGCAGACTTCGAGCTCAAGGCCGGCCAGATCGTCTTCATCGTCGGCGGCAACGGCTCCGGAAAATCCACCCTCCTCAAGATGCTCACCGGCCTCTACCGCCCCAGCGGAGGCCGCCTCCTGCTCAACGGAGAGGAAATCCACGACGGCAACGTCACCATGCTCCGGGAGCTATTCTCGCCCATCTTCACCGACTTTCACCTCTTCAAACGCATCCTCGGCAAAAACAAGGTCGATGAGAAACGCATCGCCGAACTGCTCACCCGCATGGAGCTCGCCGACAAGACCGGCATCGAAAACGGCCGCGTCACCAACCTCGACCTCTCCACTGGCCAGCGCAAACGCCTCTCGCTCATCATGAGCACCCTCGACGACCGCCCCATCCACCTCTTCGACGAATGGGCCGCCGACCAGGACCCCCTCTTCCGCAAATTCTTTTACGAAGTCCTCCTCCGCCAGATGGTCGCCGAAGGCAAAACCATCCTCGCGGTCACCCACGACGACCACTACTTCCACGTCGCTGACAAAGTCTACATGATGGAATATGGTCGCCTCATGGACTACGTGCCCCCTTCCACCAAGCGCAAACGCCCTCCCTCAACAACCATTTGACACTAACCGACGTAAGCTATACCTAAAGTTTCCCGAGGAAGTGTAGCCACCACTGTTAACCAACATCGACATGAGCACTGAAGCCCCCACCGCCATCATCGAGCCTACCGTCCAGCCGGAGACTCTTACCAAAGAACAACAGGCCCTCAAACTCACCAAACGCTACTCCCTGTGGAGCGCAGGCGGCGGCCTCATCCCAATCATCGGCCTCGATATCGTCGCCATCATTGCCGCTCAGGTGAAGATGATCAACGAGATCTCCAAGGTCTACGGCGTCGAGTTCAAGGAACAGCGCGCCAAGAGCCTCGTCTCCTCGCTCATCGCCGGCCTCGGCATCGTCCCGCTCGGCACCGGCGTGCTCTTCAGCGCGATGAAGATTCTCCCCCTCGTCGGCCCCTTGGCCGCCACCGTCGCGCTTCCGACCGCCGCCGGCGCAGTCACCTACGCCACGGGCAAAGTCTTTATCATGCACTTCGAATCCGGCGGCACCCTCCTCGATTTCAAACCCGAGAAGATGAAGGCCGCCTACAAGAAGTTCTTCGAGGAAGGCAAAGACAAGGTTGCGACGGCCACTCAGGAAGCCGCCAACTAAGCCCCAGGTCCGAACCCTTCCACCGGAGTCATGATGATCGCCGTACCTTTTGCCGGAGTCATTCTCTACGTCCTGGCCTGCTGGCTGATCGCCCTCCTCGGCCGATACGGAAAGTTTGGCTTCTGGGGCAACTTCTGGACCAGCGTCATCCTGACCCCCATCATCGGTTTCGTCATCCTCCTCGCGCAGGACAACCGGCCGAAGGAATCCGCGAAAAACGCGCACTGACGGCCCAGACCCTTGCGCCTGCTCAAACGCTCCGTCCCATACCCCGGGACGGAGCGTTTTGTTTTTCACCAACAAAACCTAGCTAGTGCGCTTTGATTCGCGGCGTTTTTTTGCGACGACCGGAGCCGGAGAATCCGCGGGCGCTTTGCCGCTTTTCGACGTACCGCGCCGGCTGACTTTCGCTGGAGCCGGAGCCTGCATTGGTGACGACGACTCCGGAGCAATCCGCAGCGCCGGCGGGACGGCGAAGGTCGAGTTGTGCTGCAGCACGCAGCCAGGGCGGCCGGGCACGCACGCCGCACGCGTGCGCACGCAATAGTCGCGATTGATGTCGTAGTGCGGGCAGGAAAAACTCATCGGCCCTTTCGCGGCGCGACCGCCTCAGATCTGGCGGGGTCGGCGCTTCGGTGTGCTGCGGTCGGTGTTGAGATAAGTTTTGTTGAGCATCTGGCTCTCGTAGAGCTCCAGCAGGCGCACGCCTTCGCGCGGTTTCACGATGTCCTTGTGCGTGGCGTGGTCGATCTGCGCCTTCATGCGGCGGCAGAGTTCCTCCTGCTTGTACTGCACGCCTTCGATGACGTCGGCGATGCGGCTGCCGCTGAGCGCCTCCTCGATGTAGAAGCCGTTGGGCTCATCGTCTTCGAGGAAGACGTGGACCTCGTTGACGCGGCCGAAGAGGTTGTGCAGGTCGCCCATGATGTCCTGGTACGCGCCGGTCAGGAAGATGCCGAGGTAGTAGGGCTTGTTGTTGAGCGGGTGCAGCGTGAGGTAGTCCTTCGTGTCCTGCAGATCGATGAAGCTGCAAATCTTGCCGTCGGAGTCGCAGGTGATGTCCACGAGCGTGGCGTTGACGGTGGGCTTTTCGTTGAGCCGGTGCAGCGGTGCGATCGGGAAGAGCTGCTTCAGCGCCCAGTGATCGAGGAGCGACTGGAAGACGGAGAAGTTACAAACATACTGGTCGGCGAGCAGCTTTGAGAGCTCGTGGAGCTCCTCGGGCTGGTAGCCGGAGTCGCGGCCCTCCTTGTCGATCTGCTCGCAGATCTGCCAGAAGAGCTGCTCGGCGGCGGCGCGGTTTTCGAGGTCGAGGTAGCCGAGGTTGAAGAGCGAAAAGGCCTCTTCCTTTTTCTGCTGGGCGTCGTGGAAACGCTCGAGGCGGCCGAGCTTGGCCTTGTTTTTCAACATGACCTCCATGTCGGTCACGACCTTGTGCTTCACCTTGGGCTGGTGCTGCTGGCCGAGCGATTCGCGCTTGTTGATGCGTTCAAACACTTCGACGACGAGCATCGAGTGCGGGGCGACGACGGCGCGGCCGCTCTCACTGACGAGGTCGGGCACGGGCACGCCGGCGCCGAGGCAGATCTCGCGGACGTTGTGCACGACGTCGCGGGCGTACTCCTCCATGGAGTAGTTCATCGAGCTCTCGAAGTTGGTGCGCGAGCCGTCGTAGTCGATGCCGAGGCCGCCGCCGATATCGAGGTAGCCCATCGGGAAGCCCATCTTGGCGAGCTGGCAATAGAAGCGGCACGCCTCCACGACGGCGTTCTTGATCGTGATGATGTTGGGCACCTGCGAGCCGATGTGGAAATGCACGAGGCGCAAGCATTGCGTGAGCTTGGCGGCGCGGAGCTTTTCGCAGGCGAAGAGGATTTCGGCGGTGTTGAGGCCGAACTTGGCGTTGTCGCCAGACGACGACGACCACTTGCCCTCGCCGCGGGTCTGGAGTTTCACGCGGAAGCCGATCATCGGCTTCACGGCCATCTCGGTGGAGAGGCGAATGATTCCATCGATCTCGGAAAGCTGTTCGACGACGATGACGATCTTCTTGCCGAGCTTGCGGGCGATGAGCGCGAGGCGGATGTAGTCGTCGTCCTTGTAGCCGTTGCAAACGATCAGGCGGTTGTGCCCCTCGTGCATGGCGAGGGCGATCATGAGCTCGGGCTTGGAGCCCGCCTCGATGCCGTAGTTGTAGTCCTTGCCGGCGGCGACGATCTCGTCGATCACCTCGCGCAACTGGTTTACCTTGATTGGGAAGACACCGCGATACTCACCCTTGTAGCCCTCTTCCTTGATGGCCTTGCGAAACATCTCGTTGAGCTGCACGACGCGCTGGCGCAGCAGATCCTGGAAGCGGATGACCATGGGACCGCGCAGGCCCATCTCATGCGCCTCGTTGACGACATCCATGATGCGGATGGAGCGATTATCGCAAAGGGGTTGGACTTGCACGAAGCCCTCGGCGTCGACGCCGAAATGGCCATGCCCCCAACGTTTGAATCCGAAATGCTCCTCGGACTTTGCAGCTGACCAGGTGGATGCGGCTTTGGTTTTCAACGCGTGTATGAGAGGGGATGTTATGGCTTGCTTTTGAGAAAACGGAACCCGTTAGATGCGTGCTTAATTTCTCCGAACTTCTCAAACGTAATCTCAACATGACCTCACTCGCGCACACGCTCCCGATCTTCGCCCAGCAAACCGCTCCCGCCTCCGGCGGCATGCAAGGCCTGATGGGGCTGCTGCCCATCGTGCTCATGTTTGGCGCGATGTACTTCCTGCTGATCGCCCCGCAGCGCAAGAAGCAGAAGCAGCACGAGAAGATGCTTTCGGAACTCGGCGAGGGTGACGAGATCGTGACCGCCGGTGGCATCTACGCGACCATCACCAGTGTCAAAACCGACCGCTTCGTCGTCCGCATCGCCGACGGCACCAAGGTGGAGCTCGGTAAGGGCTTCGTGAGCACGGTGGTCAAGAAGGCCTGAGCCCCTGCGCCCTGAACGGGCGTCGCCCACTCCAGTTTACTCTACCCCTTTTCCTCGGGGCGGTGTCGCCATGGCGTACCGCCCGATTCTATTTTTCAACCAAAACTACCCATGCTTAAACGCAACCTCTGGAAGCTGACCATAAGCTTCATCATCGTCCTCTGGGCGGTCTTCGAACTGCAGCCGCTGAAGGACCAGCCGTTCGTCGGTTTTGCCAAGACGCAGACCACGGCCAAATCCAGCGAGTTTAACAAGCTCATCGACGAGGCCTCCGCCCAATACAAGAACGGCCAAGCCCTCAGCGAATACGTCGCCCTCAAACAAATCGCCAAAGAGCGGAAGATCGACCTCTCCACGTTCTTCCCGGACATGAACATCGAGGATTCGCTCACGAACCTCGAAAAGCGCAACGACATCGTCCTCAAGGAGCTCCTCCTCCGTGCGAAGGGGAGCCTCCAGCTCGGCCTCGACCTGAACGGCGGCGTCGCCGTCACCCTCGAAGCCGCCGATCAACCCAACAGCCAGGGCGGAGCAGAAGAGCGTAAGGAGAAAATCTCCAAAGCAATCGAAATCATCAGCACCCGCATCAACGCCTACGGCGTCGCGGAGCCCATGATCCGCAAAGTCGGTGACAATCGCATCGAAATCCAGCTCCCCGGCCTCAACACCCGCGACAACCCCGAGATCATCGACACCGTCAAAAAACCGGCGCGTCTCGACTTCCGCCTCGTCCATCCCTCGCTCACGCCCGACCGCGTCGCCCCCGGCGAAATTCCGCCCGGCTACGAGATTCTTTCCCTCGACTACGAGGGCCGCGGCGGCCAGGCCGGCGTCGAAGAAGTCTTCGTCAAACGCATCCCGGAAATGTCCGGCGAAGGCATCGACAAGGCATTTGCCCGCCCCGATATGTATGGCAAGCCCGAGGTCATCCTCATGTTTACCAAGGAGGGCCGGAAGAAGTTCGCCGCCGTCACTGGTGAAATCGCCGCGCAGGGCCAACGCGCCGGCCGTCTCGGACGCCTGGCCATCGTGCTCGACGGCAAGCTCTACTCTGCCCCGACCGTCAAGGAGCAGATCGATAACGACTCCGCCCAGATCACGGGCAACTTCACCGACCGCGAAGCGCTCAACCTCGCCAACGTCCTCAACAACCCCCTCGACGTCGAGCTGACGGTCAAGGAGCAGTACGAGGTCGGCCCGTCCCTCGCCGCCGACGCGATCTCCAGCGGCAAACTCGCCACCTACATCGGCGTGGCCCTCGTCGCCGCCTTCATGATCGCCTACTACACGATCGCCGGCGGCATCGCAGTGTTCAGCGTGACCCTCAACATCCTGATCTGTCTGGCGGTCCTCGCCAGCCTCGGTGCCACGCTCACCCTCCCCGGCATCGCCGGCCTCGTGCTCACCGTCGGCATGGCGGTCGATGCCCACATCCTCATCTTCGAGCGCATGCGTGAAGAACTCGGTGCAGGCAAATCCCTCGTCACCGCCTTCCACGCAGGCCACGAGAAAGCCTTTACGACGATCATCGACGCCAACCTGACGACCCTGATCACCTCCGGCCTCATGATCGCCTTTGGCACCGGCCCGATCCGCGGCTTCGGCGTCACGATCACCATCGGCGTCTTTGCCACGATGTTCACCGCCCTCGTCGTCAGTGAGATGTTGCTCAACCTGCTCATCATGTCCGGCACGATGAAACGCATGCTCATGGCCAACTTCCTGCGCCCGCCGTCCATCGACTTCCTCAAGTACGGCAAACAGGCGTTCATCGCCTCGTGGCTCGTGGTACTCGTCGGCGTCATCGCCATCGGATTCAAGGGCAAGGACATTTACGGCATCGACTTCGCCGGCGGCGATGTCGCCACCCTGACCTTCAAGGACCGCATCGACACCGCCAAGCTCCACTCGACGCTCAATAACGCCAAAATCGGCGAAACGATGGCCTTCTACCAAAGCGAAATCGGCTCCGGTCGCGAAATTCTCAGCGTCCAGACCGAAACGGGCAAAGCCGATGCCGCCATCAACGTGCTCACGCAGGCGTACCCGTCCGCTCAATTCAACGTCGAAGGCAAAACCACGATCGGAGCTGCCATCGGCAAGGAAATCCAGTGGAACGCCCTCATGTCCGTGGGCCTCGCCATCCTCGGCATCATGCTCTACGTCGCCTTCCGATTCGAAGTCGGCTACAGCATCGGCGCCGTCGTCTCCACTATCCACGACGTCCTGATCACCATCGGCATCTTCGTCCTCTCGGGCCGCCAGTTCAGCGGCGCCATGGTCGGAGCCCTGCTCTTGATCGTCGGTTACTCGATCAACGACACCGTCGTCGTCTTCGACCGTATCCGCGAAGAGTTGAAATCGCGCCCGGACATGCGCCTGCGCGACGTCATCAACCTCGCCACCTCGCTGGTGTTCGCCCGGTCCATCCTGACCAGTCTGACCACCTTCCTCGCCGCACTCGCGCTGTTCCTGTTCGGCGGTGGCGTCGTCAACGACCTCTCGTTCACCTTCCTCGTCGGCATCATCACCGGCACCTTCTCGTCGATCTTCATCGCCACCCCGATTTTCTTCTGGTGGCACAAGGGCGACCGGAAGCACGTCGAGGCTCACCACGACGTCGCGCCGAAGTACGATTGGCAGGGCACCAGCAACGCATCGGAATGATCCAACCCGGGACATTGCGACGACCGCCTCCTCTCTCCGGCACCGGATCTCTTCGAGATCCCGGCCGGAGCTGAGCGGCGTTTGCCCCGCTCTGCCCCACTCCATCATCCATGCGCTGGACCTATACGCCGCTTTCGGCTGAGGAGGTCGAAGCGCTAAGTCGCCGCGCGGGGGTCAGCCCCGTGTTGGCTGAGCTACTGCTTCGCCGAGGCATCGCCGATGGCGACGCCGCCGAGCTATTCCTGCGCCCGGCCCTCAGCCACCTGCAGGACCCCTTCTTGCTGCCCAACGTCGAGGCCGCCTCCGCGCGCCTCAGCCGGGCGCTCTCCGAACGCGAAGACATCACCGTCCTCGGCGACTACGACGTCGACGGCGTGAGCAGCACCGCGCTCCTCGTGAGCGTGCTGCGCCGCTTCGGCGCCAACCCGCGCTTCGTCGTACCCCGGCGCTCCGAAGACGGCTACGGCCTTTCCCGCAGCGCGATCGACCGCGCGCTGGAGCCCGGCCGCCCCGACCTGTTCATCGCCCTGGATTGCGGCACCAATTCCTACGAGGAGGTCGCCTACCTGCGCTCCCTCGGCGTCGACGTGATCGTGGTCGATCATCACCGCTCCAAGGAAAAGCACCTTGAAGACGGCATCCTGATCAACCCGCACGTGCAATCGGTGCCCGACGATGCCGCGTGGCACAACCTCTGCACTGTCGGCCTCGTCTTCAAACTGATGCACGGGCTGCTCAAGCGGCTGCGCGCGGAAAACAACCCCGCGGCCTTCCGCATCAAGCTGCGCGACTACCTCGACTTCGCCGCGATGGGCACCATCGCCGACCTCGTGCCCCTGCAGGGCGAGAACCGCATCCTCGCGCGCCACGGCCTGCGCATGCTCCAGCAGACGCAGCGCCCCGGCCTGCGCGCCCTCATGCGCGTCGCCGGCGTGAAACCCTCCCAGGGGATTTTGCCCGTCGACATCTCGTTCCGCCTCGGGCCCCGCATCAACGCCAGCGGACGCCTCGCCGACGCCGCCCTCTCCGTCGAGCTCCTGCTCAACGAAGACGACAGCTTCTGCAACGAAACCGCGCTCCAGCTCGACGCCTTTAACCGCGAGCGCCAGGACATCGAACGCCAGATCACCGAGGAAGCCGAACGCCTCGTGGAGCAACACTACGCCAACGACCAGGGCATCGTCCTCTACGGCGACAACTGGCACCCCGGCGTGGTCGGCATCGTCGCCGGTCGCGTTTCCCGGAAGTACAACCGCCCCTGCGTCGTCCTCGGCAACGAGGGCGAGATGGCGAAAGGCTCCGGCCGCAGCGTCGATGGCATCAACCTCGTCGAAGTCCTCGGCACCTGCTGCGAACACCTCTCCAATTGGGGCGGCCACCCGATGGCCGTCGGCATCGCGCTCGCCAAGGAGCACATCGACACCTTCCGCGCACAGTTCTCCGAAGCCGTCCGCCGCTACGTCGGCGGCGACATCGCGGAGCAGGAGCTCGCCCTCTCGGCCTGGTTGCCCGTGGAGCACATCCGCGAACGCCTCATGGACGAGCTGGAGTCGCTGCATCCCTTCGGCCAGGCCAACCCGGAGCCCATCTTCGGCATCCACGGCGTCGTGCTCCAGCAAAGCCCCGACGTATTCAAGGAGCAGCACTTCCGCTTCTGGTTCGACGATGCCCGCGGCCGCCGCCTCCACGGCGTCGCTTGGAAAATGGCGCACCGCCTGCCCCCCGTCGGCGTCCCGCTCGATTTCGCCGTCGAGCTCACGTGGAATTTCTTCAACGATCGCAAGCTTCTCCAACTGGAGCTCGTGGACTGGCGCCCAGCCAGAAACCCCTGAGTGGAAACGCAAAAATCCGGCAGCTGCATTTTTTCAAGATTTCACGCTTGCACGCCGGCAAAAACCCCTGCTTCTTCTCGCCTCCCGTCACGCACCCGTAGCTCAATTGGATAGAGCGTCTGACTACGGATCAGAAGGTTTGGGGTTCGACTCCCTACGGGTGCGCCACTTTAAAAACAAGAAAGCCCGCCGAATGGCGGGCTTTCTCGTTATCGGAAGTCCCCGCGAGGGGCGCTCCGATCAACTATTCGCAGCCTTGGGCAGATCGACATCGGACCACTCGACCCCGTGCGTGTGCTTGCGCTTTTCCTTGAACTCGCTCGCACGGCGGCGGAGCAACCCATCGAGCTTGTCCACCAGCAGGTCGATCGCCTTGTAGCCCTCAGCCTCGACCACCGTGGCGTTGATGTCCGGCCCGTTGATCATGAGATGACCCTTGGCCGTGAAGCGTTGCCCCGTGGCCTGCTTCGTGTCGCACTCCAGTTCCACCCGGACGCGGATGATCCGTTCCTCGTGGCGGAACAATCGCTCCACCTTCTCCACCACGTACGCTTTCATGGACGGGGTGAGGTCGAGGTGAATTCCGGAGACGATTATTTCGTGCGGTTGGTTAGTCTTGTTCATGGGTATTTTTGTTTTTGGATAGGGCATTGCGCCCTGAAAGGGAGTGGTGCGCCTTACTCGCCATGATGTCTTACCAAATGCTCCAATCCTTCCGCGCCGTCATTTTGACCGGCGGATCTTCCGGCATCGGAAAATCGTTTATTGAGCACGTGGGGAAGCTGCATCCTGCGTTGGTCTTTTTCAATCTTTCTCGACGTCCACCAGAGATAAAAGTTCCTGGGCTTATTCTACGCCATTTTGACTGCGATTTATCTAATCGGGCCCAGATCGAAGCGGTCTGCGGCGAGTTGGTCGGCGAAATCGACCGGGAGATTCCTGCGGGGCGCATTCTTCTCATCAACAACTCTGGTTTCGGCACATACGGGCCGTTTCCTGAGCCCAATCTTGCGCGTCAGCTCGAAATGTTGGAGGTCAATCTCTGCGCGCCTGTCCAGCTCACCGCACGCCTGCTGCCCACCCTCCGCGCCCACGGTGGTGCCATCGTCAACATCGCCTCCACATCCGCATTTCAGCCGACCGGGCACATGGCCACCTACGGCGCCAGCAAGGCCTTTCTCCTGCACTGGAGCCTCGCCCTGAGCGAAGAGCTGCGCGGGAGCGGCGTGCATGTCCTCGCCGTCTGCCCTGGCCCGACCTCGACACAATTTTTCCGGAGCGCCGGGCTCGACCACTCCGTCGTCCCCGACTCCGTCGGGCAGACGCCCGAGGAGGTCGTCGAGACCACACTGCACGCGCTCGCACGAGGACGCACGATGGTCGTGAGCGGGTGGAAAAACAAACTGCTCGCCGCGCTCAGTTCACGTTTGCCCAAACCGCTCGCCGCACGCATCGCCATCCGCGTCATCGCCCACTACCGTGGCACCGGCGGCAAAACCAACGCATGAGCGCACCCGAGCCCACCGATTCGCCGCAAAGCGGCCCCTGGCCCCGCCGCCTAAAACAAGGCCCGGTGCGCATGATCGCGCCCGAGGAGGTGCCCACGTGGATCGTGCACGAAGACGATCGGCTCCTCGTGTTGAACAAACCCGGCGACGTCGTCTGCCACCCGTCGAAAGCCGGCCCGTGGTCGAGCCTCGTAGGCGCCGCGCGCGAGTACGCGCACCTCGCCGCCTCGCATCTGATTTTCCGGCTAGACCGCGAGACGAGCGGCGTCGTGGTGCTCGCAAAGGACGCCGAGATGGCGAGCCGCCTGCAAAAGGCCATGCAACACCGCCTCGTGCGGAAAACCTACCTCGCGATTCTCACCGGCGACGTGCCCGCCCCGGTAACCGTTGACCAGCCCTTGGGCGACGACGAGGCGAGCCCGGTGTTCGTGAAATCGGCGGTGCGTCCCGACGGGCAGCCCTCGGTCACGCACTTCACGCCGCTGAGCAGCGCCGGCGGCTACACGCTCGCGCGCGTCAAAACCGAGAGCGGGCGCAAACACCAGATCCGCGCCCACGCCCAGTGGCTCGGCCACTCGCTCGTGGGCGACAAAATCTACGGGCCCGACGCGCGGCTCTTCATCGAGTTTATCGAAAACGGCTGGAGCGAGGCCCTCGCCGCGCAGCTGATCCTGCCCCGGCAGGCGCTGCACTGCGCCGAGATCGACCTGACGCCCGCCGGCGTGGAAAAAATCTTCCATGCCGCCCTCCCAGCCGACATGAACGACTTCTGCACGGCGCACGGGCTCACCGTCCCGAGCGACTTCGCTGCGAAAAACTAAGCGTGCAGGAAAGTGCGGACATTTCCGTTGACAACGCCGCGCCGGCTCCGTGTTTTGACCGCTTTTATGAAAGTTGTCTCGTCCATCAAATCCGCGAAGAAGCGTCACCCGGCCTGCCAGGTCGTCCGCCGCAAGGGCCGCATCTACGTGATCAACAAGGTCGAACCGCGTTACAAAGCGCGCCAAGGCTAATCACCACCACAGGAGAATTTTACCGTGAAAGCTGAAGGTCATCCCACTTTGAACAACGTCTGCTTCACCGACGTTGGCACCGGCAAGCGTTTCCTCACCAAGTCCACGATGAAGTCTGCCCGCAAGGAGACCATCGATGGCCAGGAATACTACATGATCGTGCGCGACGTCACGATGGACTCCCACCCGGTTTACACCGGCGAAAAGCGCATCGTCGACACCGCCGGCCGCGTCGAGAAGTTCACCACGAAGTTCCGCCGCAGCAGCAAAGCTGGCAAGTAAGCCAACCCTGCCGCCCCTTTCACCCCCGGTCGCAAACCGGGGGTTTTTTGTGTCCACACGTTTTCCCTGCCACACGACAAGCGCGGCGACTCGCCCCGCCGCTTGACGCGGCCCGGCCCGCTTGTCTCCATGAGCGCTCCTATGCGTATTCGCGCCTTCCAAGGTCTTGTTCCCACCCCGGCCCTCGCGCCGGAAGTTGCCTGCGTGCCCTACGATGTCGTCGACGCGACCGAGGCCGCCGCCCTCGCTGCCGGCAAACCACACAGCCTCCTCCACGTTGACCGCGCAGAGATCGACCTGCCGCCGGCAACCGACCACTACAGCGACGCCGTTTACGCCAAGGCCCACGCCAATTTCATCCAACTCCAGAAAGACGGCACCCTCATCCGCGAGACCGAGCCCTGCCTCTACCTCTACCAGCAGCAGATGGGCGCCCACGTGCAACGCGGCCTCGTCGCCGCCTGCAACGTCGAGGACTACGACGCCGACCTCATCAAAAAACACGAGAAGACGCGCAAGGATAAGGAAGACGACCGCACCCGCCTGATCGACACCCTCAGCGCCGGCACCGGCCCGGTGTTCCTCACCTACCGCGATGAGCCCGCCGTCAACGCTCTCGTCGCCCAGCTCGTCAAAACGAAGCCCCAACACGACTTCACCGCGCCCGACGGCATCCGCCACACCTCGTGGCGCATCCCCGGCGGCGCCGAGTGGCAAAATGCCTTCGGCAAAGTCCCCGTCACCTACATCGCCGACGGCCATCACCGCGCCGCCAGCGCTGCGCGCGTGGCCCGCCTGCGCCGCTCCCGCAACCCGCAGCACAACGGCACCGAGGACTACAACTGGTTCCTCTGCGTGCTCTTCCCCGCGAGCGAGCTCAAGATCCTCCCCTACAACCGCCACGTCTTCGACCTCAACGGGCTCACACCCGCGGCCTTCCTCGAAAAAGTGAAGTCCACCTTCGGCCTCGTCGAAGGCGCCGCCCCCTCGCCCGCGGGCGTCGGCCAGGTCAGCATGTACCTCGGCGGAAAATGGTACGGCCTGAAGTGCCCCATCGACGCCAAAGCCGATCCCGTTGCCCGCCTCGACGTCAGCGTGCTCCAGGACAAACTCCTCGCCCCGCTGCTCGGTATCGACGACCCGCGCACCAGCAAACGCGTCGACTTCATCGGCGGCATCCGCGGCACCGGCGAACTCGTCAAACGCGTCGACAAGCAGGGCGGCGTCGCCTTCTCGATGTACCCCGTGACCATCGACCAGCTCATGGACATCGCCGACGCCGGCCAGATCATGCCGCCGAAGAGCACGTGGTTTGAACCCAAGCTGCGCTCCGGCCTCTTCGTCCACACCTTCTAAACAGCCTCACCTCGACAAGCTCCGGCCTCACCGCCGGAGCTTTTTTGCGCACTCAGCGAGGCAACCTCCATGCTTGCCCTCACCGGCGCCGCGCATCATCGATTTACCCCTTCCGAATGCCCACCCCGCCCATGCCTTCCCAGGCCGGGACTCCGGCGCGGCATCCGAACCGAAGACATCCACCAATCCAAAAACATGGCTTACAAAATCAATCCCGAGACCTGCACCGCCTGCGGCGCGTGCGCCGAAACCTGCCCGCAAGAGGCAATCTCCGCCGGCTCCCCTGCCTACACCATCGATCCCGAGAAGTGCATCGACTGTGGCGCCTGCGAATCCGCCTGCCCGAGCGGCTCCATCTCGCCCGCCGAGTAAATACTCGCCCGGTTCCCGTTCTCACGGGTGCCCAGGCCTCGACCGCGTTTGCAGATATCCATGGTCTGCCAACGCGCCAAGCCCACACCCGCGAGACGTTTCACCCTACTTCGGCTCCAACGGAGCCCCGACTGCCCTCCTCCCGCGCGAATGGCCCAGCCATTGCGCCCCCGACTCCGGCCATAGGCCGGCAGGTTCCCGCCCCTCTCGTTTTTCGCGCTCCGGCCTTGTCTTTGCCACGCGCCGGCCAAATGGTGTGAACCGTTGTCCCGCCCCCACTGCTCACGCGTAAACGACGCGTCTCCGATGCCTCTGCCTCGCATATTAATAAACGAAGACTCAGAGTCCGACCAGCAGTTGATCCTCGCTGAGTTCAGCCGCGTGCAGTTCCCCTGCGAAACCCACTGCGTCTCCACTCGCGAAGCTTTCCGACAGGCCCTCGACGCCTTCTCGCCGGACCTCATCCTCTCCGACTATTCCCTCGCCGGCTACGATGGCCTCGACGCCATCGCCATGGCCAAAGCCCGCAGCCCCGACGTCCCCATCGTCATCCTCACCATCGCGCTCAATGAGGAAACCGCCGTCGAGTGCATGAAACGCGGCGCCACCGACTACGTCCTCAAAAACCGGCTCCCCAGCATCGTCCCCATCGTCGCCTCCATCCTGGAACGCCGCAGCATGGCCCAGGAAAAAGCCCGCCTCCAACTCGAGCACGAGCAACTCTTCAAGCTCACCCCAAATCTTTTCTGCGTCGCCGACCTCTCCGGCGCCCTCAAGGAGGTAAACCCCGCCTGGACCTCCCGGCTCGGCTACTCGCCGGAGCAACTCATCGACCGCCCCCTCACCCAGCTCGCCCACCCGGGCGACCGCGACAAACTCGCCCAGTGGTGGCAAAGCCTCGCCTCCACCGCCCCGCAAAACACCCCGCCGCGCGAATGCGAATGCCGCCTCCTCCACCGAGACGGCACCCTCCGCTACCTCGTCTGGAACGCCACCCCATTCCCCGGCGACGGCAAGATCTACGCCTACGGCCACGACGTCACCGCTCACCGCCACGCCGAATCCGCACTCCGCGAAAGCGAGGAACGCTTCCGCGCCATGGCCGACTCCGCCCCCGTCTTCATCTGGATCACCGACGCCAACCGCCAGTTCACCTACTTCAACCGCCCCCGCCTCGAATTCACCGGCTGCACCCTCCAGCAGGAAATCGCCAATAACCACGTCGCCAGCGTCCACCCCGACGACGTCGCTAATTGCCACGAGGTCTTCACCAGCAGCTTTGCCAGCCGCCAGCCGTTCCGCATGATCTACCGCCTCCGGCGGCGCGACGGCGTCTACCGCTGGATGCTCGACCACGGCACCCCACGCTACGACGCCCACAACGCCTTCGTCGGCTACATCGGCTCCAGCATCGATATCACCGAGCAACACGAAGCCGAATCCGCGCTCACCCAACGCGCCATCAAGCAAACCGCCCTCGTCAACTTCGGCAGCTTCGCCCTCGCCCGCCACCCCTTTTCCACCCTCCTCGCCGGCGCCGCACGCACCGTCGCCGATACCCTCGGCATCGAGTACTGCTACGCCCTCGAACTCTCCGAAGACCGCAACACCCTCTCCATCGCCGCCAGCGCCAACCCACAGCCCGACGAGCTCGGCCGCACCTTCGGCGCCGCCAACCCCAGCATGCTCAGCGGCCGCGTCCTCCTCCTACCCGACGACGACAACATCTTCCCAGGCGCCGCCACCCTCGCCGGCCGCGGCGTGCGCAGCGGCATCGCCGTCCTCATCGGCAGCGGCGACCGCCTCTACGGCCTGCTCACCGCCGCCTCACAGGAAACCCGCAACTTCACCGGCGACACCGCATCCTTCCTCCAGAGCATCGCCAACGTCCTCAGCACCGTCCACGCCCGCAACTGCGCCGAGGCCGCACTCGCCGAGAGCGAGCAAAAGCTCCTCCAGTCCCAAAAAATGGAGGCTGTCGGCCTCCTCGCAGGCGGCGTCGCCCACGACTTCAACAACCTCCTCACCGCCATCCGCTGCTACGGCGAAATCCTCCACGACGACCTCGCCGAACAAGCCCCCGGCGCCCAGGCCAAAACCGCCGAAATCCTCCGCGCCACCGCACGCGCCAGCGCCCTCACACGCCAGCTCCTCGCCTTCAGCCGCAAGCAGGTCGTCCAGCCCGAAATCCTCGACCTCAACCAAGTCGTCAACGACCTCAACGACCTCCTCCGCTCCCTCCTCAGCGAGAACATCGTCTTCGAGACCCAGCTCCACCCCGACTACGTCAACGTCAGCGCCGACCGCAGCCAGATCGAACAGGTCCTCATCAACCTCGCCATCAACGCCCGCGATGCCATGCCCCAGGGCGGACGCCTCACCCTCAGCACTGCACGCCGGCACCTCGCCGAAGGCGATCCCGACCTCCGCGAACTCCCCCCGGGCGCCTACTGCGCATTCTCAGTCAGCGACACCGGCATCGGCATGAGCCCCGAGGTCCAGAGCCACCTCTTCGAACCCTTCTTCACCACCAAACCCAAAGGCCGCGGCACCGGCCTCGGCCTCGCCACCTGCTCCGTCGTCCTCAAAAACATCAACGGCGCCATCCGCTGCTCCAGCCAGCTCGGCCAGGGCACCACCTTCACCGTCCTCATCCCGGAAGTCATCGAAACCGAACTCAAATTCGAAGACTCCGAAGACGACACGCCCCTCGGCCGCTGCGAAAGCATCCTCCTCGTCGAGGACGACGACGCCGTCCGTGCCGTCACCGAAAGCATCCTCCGCTCCCTCGGCTACGAAGTCCACGTCGAGCCAGGCGGCGCCGAAGCCATCGCCCTTTGCCTCGGCGAAAACCCGCCCAAGTTCGACCTCCTCCTCACCGACATCGTCATGCCCTACATCGGTGGCCACGAGCTCGCCGAACGCATCACCTCCATCCGCCCCGACATCAAAATCCTCTTCATGTCCGGTTACGTGGACGACCCGATGATCATCCAGGCCGTGCAAAACTCCCACGTCCCCTTCCTCGAAAAACCCTTCAACCGCACCCAGCTCGCCAAGAAGGTCCGCGAAGCCATCGAGGGCCGCTGACGCCCCGCGCGTCGAAAAAACATCAAAACGCCGCCGGCGCCCACCCGCGCCTTGCTCCGCGCACGCCGCCACCGCCACGCTTGCGGCGACATGTTTGACTACCGGACAGGACGATTCGTGAAGTTGCGCCTCCGCCAGGAGGGCTTCGAGTGCATCAACCAACCGTCCTCCCGCGCCCCCGCGCCTCCCCAGCCCGAAGACGGACCAATCGACGTCTACGACCTGCTCCGTGCCAGCCAGACCCCCAGCGAACGGCTCCGCCCCCGCCCGACGAAACGCCCCAGCCGCTTCCGCCGGCTCCGCCTCTATCTTTTGCGCATCCTGATCGGCCTCGCCCTCCTCGCCGCCGCCATCTGGCTCCTCCCACAAAAGCCCATCGTCGTCGTCAGCGAAATCAGCGGCTCGATCGCCTACCTCCTCGGCCTCACCTACGGCACCTGGGCGCGCCCCCGCGACGAGTAGCCCCGCCACAGGCCGCGAAAAGGCTTTGCCTGCCCGCACGGCGCATCGATTGAGTCGTCACTCGCATGACGCGCTCCGCACCCGCACGCCGACCACGCAAAGCCCTCCACCCGGACATCCCCGTCCCGCCCGCACTGCTCATCCAGCGGCGACAATCCGGAATCCACGGCCACGGCGTCTATGCGCGCACCGCCATCCCCGCCGGCCACGTGATCGTCGAGTACACCGGTGAGCGCATCACCAAGACCGAGAGCCTTCGCCGCGAGGCCGCACGTCTCGAACGCGCCCGCAAAGGCCACGATGCCTGCACCTACCTTTTCCACCTCAACCAGCGCCACGATCTCGACGGCCGCCGCGGCGGCAACGTCAGCCGCTACATCAACCACTCCTGCCGGCCCAACTGCCACTCCGAGAATCGCCGCGGGCGTATCCTGATCGTCGCCACGCAGGACATCGCCGAAGGCGAAGAGCTCACCTTCGACTACGGTTTCCCCTTCCGCGATTGGGCCGGCCACCCGTGCCGCTGTGGCTCCGCCGACTGCGCCGGCTACATCGTCGCCGCAGACCAGCGCTGGCGCCTGCGCCGGGTGAAACGCACCTCCGGCGCCGCACACTGACGAAGCGGCCCGGCACAACGCCGGAGCCGCCCACACGCAACGGTCAGGCGCGCGCCGCCTTCGCGTACCCCGCGATGATCCCGTCGAAGCTGCCGTTGGAGAAGAAGACCACCACGCGCGGTTTGCCCGCCGGCGGCAGTGTCTCGGCCCGCAGTTGCTCGAGCAGGTGCGCGTTGTCCGCGAACCAGTGCGCGTGCACGCCCTGCGTCTCCAGATGCTGCGCCACCGCCTCGGCGTCGAAACGGTCCTCGGCCTTCATCTTGTCGGCCCGATTGACCGCACCGAGGTAAACCTCGTCGGCCTGCGCCAGCGCGCGCATGAAGCCCGACTGGAGCGTCTTGGTGCGCGCCGTGTTGCTGCGCGGCTCGAAAACCGCCGTGAGCAGCGCCCCAGGGAAACGCGCGCGAAACGAGTGCAGCGTCTCCGCGAGCGCCGTCGGGTGGTGCCCGAAATCCTCGATCACGGTGAGCGCCGGCGTGCGCACGAGCACTTCCTGGCGGCGTTTCACGCCACGGAAATGCGCGAGCGACTCCAACGGAAACGCCGCCGGGTTGTCCGGCGAAATCGCAAGCGCGCACGCCGTCGCGGCCATCGCCGCATTGCGCGCGTTATAAAGTCCGGGCAACGCCCAGCGCACCTCCGCCCACGGCTGGCCGCGCCAGAGCAGGCGAAACGACGCCCCGTCGGCGTCCTCCACGAAATCGACGATGCGCACATCGGCCTGTTCGCCCAGCCCCACACGGACGACGCGCGTCCACGGCAGCGGCCCGAGGGCGCGCAGGTTGTCGTCGTCGGCATTCATGACCACCCAACCGTTGCGCGGCACGATGCGCGTGAGGTGGCTGAAGGTGCGCTGCACGTCCGCCAGATCGCGGAAGATGTCGGCGTGGTCGAACTCCAGATTGTTGAGCACCGCGATGTGCGGCGCGTAGTGGATGAATTTGCTGCGCTTGTCGAAAAACGCGCTGTCGTACTCGTCGCCCTCGATCACGAACGGATCGCTGAGCGCGCCGAGGTGGTTGCCCACCGGCGGATCGATGGGCACGCCGCCGATCAGGAAACCGGGATCGCGCCCCGCCGAGCGCAGCAGGTACGCGGCGAGCGTGGTCGTGGTCGTCTTCCCGTGCGTGCCGCAGACGACGAGGTTGCGCCGGAGCTTGAGCACCGACTCGTGCAACAGCGCCGGCAGCGAGGTAAACGCCAGGCGGCGAGTGTCGAGCAGCCACTCGACCTCGGGATTGCCGCGGCTCATGGCGTTGCCGATCACGACCAGATCGGGTGCGAGTTTTTCGAGCCGCGCCGGATCGTAGCCCTCGTGCAGCGCGATGCCCGCCTCGGCGAGCACCGTGCTCATCGGCGGATAGACTCCTGTATCCGCGCCGAGCACCTCGTGCCCGGCCTCGCGCGCCAGCAGCGCCGCGTTGCCCATCGCCGTCCCGCAAATGCCCATGAAGTAGATCTTCATTTTTGTCCTATTTTTTCTGAAGTGGCTTCACCTATGCAAATCGCTCTCGCCAATCGCCCGATCGGGCCTACTTCGGTCCATTTTCCGGGTCCCATGGCATGACGAAAGTGGCATCCCCCAACGCCGGCAACGCGCATCCTCGGCGACAGAATCGATGTCGCATTTCAGGGGAGATCCGTTGGGAAACATGCACAGGCACTGTGCAGCCTCATTGACCGATGGGAAGTGACTTTTTGCGGGCATCCCGATCCCGCTCCGAGTCCCCTGAGTCTGCCATTGTCATCACCATCCTGTAACACTGGACTCTATGGAAGCACCCGCCATGGCCAAAGTCCACGTTACCGTCCCAAGAGACTTCCTCGAATCGCTGACAAAAACTCACGCGAAGTTCATACCGGCGCCCGACGCCACGGCCTCCGCGTCCTGATTCCCATGCCCGTCAAGAAATCCGAGCTCTACTCATCCATCTGGTCCAGCTGCGACGAACTGCGCGGCGGCATGGATGCCAGCCAGTACAAGGACTACGTGCTCGTCCTCCTGTTCGTGAAGTACGTCAGCGACCGCTATGCAGGGCAGCGCTACGCGCCGATCACGATCCCGCCGGGCGCCAGCTTTGCCGACATGGTCGCCCTCAAGGGCAAGCCGGACATCGGCGACCAGATCAACAAGAGGATCTTGGCTCCGCTCGCACAGGCCAACCACCTGTCCGACATGCCGGACTTCAACGATCCGAACAAGCTCGGCAGCGGCAAGGAGATGGTGGAACGGCTCACCAACCTCATCGCCATCTTCGAGAATCCCGCCCTCGATTTCTCCCAGAACCGGGCCGACGGCGACGACCTCCTCGGCGACGCCTACGAGTACCTCATGCGGCACTTCGCCACGGAGAGCGGCAAGAGCAAGGGCCAGTTCTACACCCCCGCCGAGGTCAGCCGCGTGATCGCCCAGATCCTCGGCATCCGGCACGCCGACACCTCCAACGACACCACGGTCTACGATCCCACCTGCGGCTCGGGCTCGCTCCTCCTCAAGATCGGCGACGAGGCCCGCCACGGCGGCAAGGACGTGAAGGTCACGCTCTACGGGCAGGAGAAGGACTCCTCCACCGCCGGCCTGGCCCGCATGAACATGATCCTGCACGACTACGCCACGGCGCAGATCCGGCAGGGCAACACCCTCGCCAACCCGCTCTTCACCGCCGGCGACGCGCTCCAGACCTTCGACTACGTCGTCGCCAATCCGCCCTTCAGCGACAAGCGCTGGAGCACCGGCATGCATCCCGACGAGGGAGGCAAGCCGCTCGCCGTCGGCGAGAAACCCAGCTCCTGCAACTACGGCCGTTTCGAGGGCTACGGCGTGCCGCCCGCCAAGCAGGGCGACTACGCCTACCTGCTGCACATCCTCCGTTCGCTCAAGAGCACCGGCAAGGGCGCGTGCATCCTCCCGCACGGCGTGCTCTTCCGCGGCAACGCCGAGGCCGCCATCCGCCGCGCCCTCATCCAGCGCGGCGTCATCAAGGGCATCATCGGCCTGCCCGCCAATCTTTTCTACGGCACCGGCATCCCCGCATGCATCGTCGTGCTCGACAAGGTGGGCGCCAGCGCCCGCAAGGGCATCTTCATGATCGATGCCTCCAAAGGCTTCATCAAAGACGGCAACAAGAACCGCCTCCGCGAGCAGGACCTCCACAAGATCGTCGACACCTTCACCCGGCAGGCCGAGCTCCCGCGCTACTCCCGCCTCGTGCCGGTGAGTGAGATCGCCGACCAGAAGAACGACTACAACCTCAACCTCCCGCGCTACATCGACAGCACCGAGCCCGAGGACTTGCAGGACATCGACGCCCATCTGCGCGGCGGCATCCCGAACCGCGACATCGATGGCGACCCGGCGAACGCCATCCCCGGCTTGTCCCGCTACTGGGAGATCCTCCCCGGCGTGCGGACTGCGTTGTTCAAGAAGGCCGACCGCTCCGGCTATTCCGCCCTCCGCATTCCGCAGTCCGAGATCAAAGCCGCCATCCTCGGCCACGCCGAGTTCACCGCGTTCAACGACTCCGCCACCCGGCTCTTCGCGAAGTGGAAGAACTCTGCTGTGCCGCACCTGAAAGGCCTCGGCAAGGACAGCCACCCCAAGGCCCTCATCGAGACCATCGCCGAGGACCTGCTCGCCGCCTTCGAATCCGCGCCGCTGCTCGATGCCTACGACCTCTTCCAGCACCTCATGGACTACTGGGCCGCCACGATGCAGGACGACTGCTACCTCATCGCCGCCGATGGCTGGCGTGAGGCCGCCCAGCCTCGGCTCCTCGTGGAGGACAAGGCGAAGAAGGCCGCCGCCAAGACCAAGCCCGATTTCGTGCTCGGGAAGAGGAAGTACCAAACCGAACTCCTCCCGCCTGCGCTGATCGTCCAGCGCTGGTTCGCTGCTGACCAGGCCGCCATCGACCAACTCGAAACAGAGGTGGCCGCACTCCAACAGCAGTTGGAAGAACTCGCCGAGGAACACGGTGGCGAGGACGGCCTGCTTTTCGAAGCTCAGAACGAGAAAGGGAAGCTCACCAAGCTCAGCGTCAAAGCCCGGCTTAAGGAAGCCGAGGAAGGTGGAGCGGATGTCGCAGAGGCTGGCGAGATCCCGCTTCTCAGAAAGTATCTCGACCTCTGCGGAGAAGAATCGGAAGCCGCCGCCAAGCTCGCCGCGGCGCAGGACGCGCTCACCGAGAAGGTCGCCGCCAAGTACCCCAAGCTCACCGAGGACGAAATTAAGAGCCTCGTAGTGGACGACAAATGGCTCGGCACGGTCGCCGCCACCGTGCAGGGCGAACTCGACCGCGTGTCGCAAACCCTCACGGGCCGCATCCGGCAGCTCGCCGAGCGCTACGCCACGCCGTTGCCCCAACTCACCGACGAAGTCGCCGCCCTCGCCGCCAAGGTCGACGGACACCTCAAAAAGATGGGGGCGTCATGGAAGTGAAACCCGGGTACAAGCAGACCGAGCTCGGCGTTATCCCGGAGGGTTGGGATATTCGAAAGCTCCCTGACCTCTCGTGGTTTCAGGAAGGGCCGGGATTGCGCAATTGGCAATTCACGGCGAGCGGGATGAAGGTGATCAACGTCACCAATCTGGAAAACGGCGTCCTGAACCTAGATCGAACTGACCGCCATATCAGCCTTGCTGAGTTCAACCGAACGTATCGCCACTTCGCAGTCGAAGATGCTGACATCGTGATGGCGAGTTCGGGCAATAGCTACAGCAAGACAGCGATTGTCCGCCCTCAAGACCTGCCGCTTGTGATGAACACAAGCGTCATTCGGTTCAGGCCAGCGAAAGGGTGTGACTACGGCTTTCTGTGGGCGTTGCTCAATTCGCCCCAATTCAAGCAACAGATCGATCTGATGATTACCGGCGGTGCGCAGCCGAACTTCGGTCCGTATCACCTGAATCGGATTTGCGTCCCATTTCCGCCGCTGCCCGAACAACGCGCCATCGCGGAGGCGTTGAGCGATGTGGATGGGCTGCTGGGCGGGCTGGACCGGCTGATCGCCAAGAAGCGCGACCTCAAACAGGCCGCCATGCAGCAACTCCTCACCGGCCAAACCCGACTCGCGGGCTTCCACTGCGAATGGGAGGTAAAGCGGCTGGGTGAATTGGCGGATATCCGTAGCGGTGGCACGCCGAGCACGACTGAACCACGTTTTTGGGATGGCGATATTCCTTGGTGCACACCTACGGACATCACTGCACTCAACGGCCACAAGTATCTCGGCGAGACCAGCCGGATGATTACGCAGCAAGGTCTGAAAGCGAGTTCGGCGGAGATGATTCCCGCCCAATCAATCGTGATGACATCACGAGCCACAATCGGCGAGTGTGCGATCAACACCGTCCCCGTCTCTACCAACCAGGGGTTCAAGAACTTTGTCCCGTTTTCGACGACAGACGTGGATTTCCTCTACTACCTCCTTTCGACGCAGAAGCAGGGATTCGTCAGCCTCTGTGGCGGCAGCACCTTCCTCGAAATCGGCAAGACTCAGCTTGTCGCTTATGTAGTGCGGTTGCCCGCCACGAAAGCCGAGCAAACCGCCATCGCCGAGGTGCTGACAGCCATGGATGCGGAGCTGACGGCCTTGGAGCAGCGGCGCGAAAAGACCCGCGCCCTCAAGCAGGCCATGATGCAGGAACTCCTCACCGGAAGGACGCGGCTGGTATGAGCGCTTCCCCTGGGAGCGCCGGGCTCCAGCCCGGCTCCGAGAAGAAGACAGCCGAGCCGGAGCTCGGCGCTCCCGGAGGGCCTCCTCAGTCCGTTGTTGCGAGACGGCGGGAACTCTGAGATCTCAGCTTTCGCCTCAGGAGCACACCCCTGCAAGTCGCTCCCCCATAGACGCATGAAACCCATCCGAATCTTCATCAGCAGCGTGCAGAAGGAGTTCGCCAGCGAGCGGGCTGCCCTCCGCGATTACCTGCGCGGAGATGCGCTGATGCGGCGGTTCTTCGAGGTGTTTCTGTTTGAGGACGTGCCAGCTGCCGATCGCCGCGCCGACGAGCTGTATCTCGACGAGGCGGAGCGCTGCGACCTCTATGTCGGGCTCTTCGGCGATGACTACGGGCATGAAGATCCCGAGGGAGTCTCTCCGACGGAGCGTGAGTTTACCTGCGCCACCCGATTTCGCAGGGTGCGCCTGATCTACGTGAAGGGCGCCGACGACAAGGCCAAGCATCCGAAGATGCGTTCGCTCATCCGCCGAGTCGGCGACGAGCTGATCCGCCGCCGTTTCCTGGACACGCCCAGCCTGCTCAGCGCCGTATATGCCTCGCTCGTCGCCCACCTCGAGGAGCACAAGCTCATCCTCAACGGGCCCTTCGATGGCGCTCCCTGCCGCGAGGCCACGCTAAAGGATCTGGATACCGCGGGCATGAATGCCTTCATCCGGGAGGCTCGGGCCTCCCGAGGCTTCCCCCTGAAGGACGCTGCCAGCGCCCGCGACCTGCTGACTCATCTTAATCTGATCGACGACGGCCATCCGTCGAATGCGGCGATGCTGCTCTTCGGCCGCGAACCGCAGCGTTTTCTTCGTTCCTCGGAAATCAAATGCGCCCACTTTCATGGAACGGAGGTGGCGAAGCCCATCCCCTCCTATCAGGTGTATCAGGGCACGGTGTTCACACTGGTCGACCAAGCCGTTGACTTTGTGATGTCCAAGCTGGCCCTCAGCGTGGGGACCCGAGCGCAGAGCACCAAGGCGCCGGTGGCATATGAAATCCCCCGGGAAGCAGTCGCGGAGGGCATCGTCAACGCCGTAGCCCATCGCGATTATGCCAGCGCGGGCAGCATCCAGGTGATGCTCTTCTCCGATCGCCTCGAGATCTGGAATCCGGGCCAGTTGCCGTCATCGATGAGCCTCGCGAGCCTGCGTCAGGCGCATGGCTCGGTGCCGCATAATCCACTCCTCGCCGAACCGCTTTATCTCACCCAGTACATCGAACGCCTCGGCACCGGTACGGGTGACATGATCCGCCGCTGCCGCGAGGCGGGGCTGAGGGAACCGGAATTTCTCGTCTCCGATGGATTTACGCTCACCCTCTGGCGAACAAAGACAGCTGAAGCCGTGGCAGCACCTTCGGGAAAAACTTCGGGGATAGCTTCGGGCAGCATGTCGGGGAAAATGTCGGGGATAGTGTCGGGGAAAATGTCGGGGGAAATTGTGAAGCTGATGCTAGAAGATCAGGACATTACGATCCCGGAACTTGCCAAGAGACTGAAGCGTACCGAGAGAACCGTCGAGAGACTCATCAACCGCTTGAAAGCCGAAGAAATCATTGGGCGAATCGGACCGGCCAAAGGCGGGCATTGGGAGGTCCTGAAATGAACGCCATCGGCAAACCCGAGCGAGTGACCCAGGAGCGCGTGATCGCGCTTTTCCGCGACGAGCTTGGCTATCGCTACCTCGGCGAGTGGTCCGACCGCGCCGCCAACAGCAACCTCGACGAGGTCTTGTTCTCGGCCCACCTGACCAAAGCCGGCTACTCTGCTCCGCAAATCAGCCGCGCCCTGTACCTGCTCCGGACCGCCGCCGACCATCCCCACCGCACGCTCTACGAGAACAACCAGGAGGTCTACGGACTCCTACGCTACGGCGTGCAGCTGAAGACGGAAGCCGACAAAGTGACGGAGACCGTGAAGGTCATCGATTGGGCACATCCGGAGAACAACGATTTCGCCCTCGCCGAGGAGGTGACGTTGCGCGGCAACCATGAGCGTCGCCCGGACCTCGTGCTCTACGTCAACGGCATCGCGGTGGGCGTGATCGAGCTCAAGAGCAGCCACGTGTCGGTGGGTGACGGCATCCGCCAGCTCCTTTCGAACCAGCAGCGGGAGTTCAACGAAGGGTTCTTCTCCACGGTGCAAATCGTCTTCGCCGGCAATGATTCCGAGGGGCTCCGCTACGGTGCCATCCGAACCGAGGAAAAGTACTTCCTGACGTGGAAGGAGGACGAGGCAGACGACACCCGCTACAAACTCGACAAGTACCTCCTGAAGATGTGCCGGAAGGACCGGCTCCTCGAATTGATCCACGACTTCGTGGTCTTCGACGGCGGCGTGAAAAAGCTGCCGCGGGTCCACCAGTACTTCGGCATCAAGGCGGCGCAGGCGCACGTGCAGTCGCTCAAGGGCGGCATCATCTGGCACACGCAGGGCAGCGGGAAGAGCATCGTGATGGTGCTGCTCGCAAAATGGATTCTCGAAAACCGGTCCAAGGCTCGCGTGCTGGTCCTCACCGATCGCGACGAGCTGGATAAGCAGATCGAGCGGGTGTTTTCCGAGAGCGGTGAGTCGATCTACCGCACGAGTAGCGGACGCGATCTCATGACCCAGCTCGGCCAGGCCAAGCCGCGCCTGCTGTGCTCGTTGATCCACAAATTCGGGCGCAAGGATGTGGAGAACTTCGACGCCTTCATCGAGGAGCTGAAGAAGCAGCCCAGCCCGGCGGTGGGCGAGTTGTTCGTCTTCGTCGACGAGTGCCATCGCACCCAGAGCGGCAAGCTGCACCGGACGATGAAGGCGATGTTGCCCGGCGCTGTGTTCATCGGCTTCACCGGCACTCCCCTGCTCAAAGAAGACAAGGAGACCAGCCTCGAGGTGTTCGGCGGCTACATCCACACCTACAAGTTCAACGAAGGCGTGGAGGATGGAGTCGTGCTGGATCTCGTCTACGAGGCCCGTGACATCGAGCAGAACCTCGGCTCTCAAGAGAAGGTCGACGCTTGGTTCGAAGCGAAGACCAAGGCGCTGAACAGCTGGCAGAAGGCCGCGTTGCGGGAGCAATGGGGCACGATGCAGAAAGTGCTCAGCTCCCGCTCGCGCATGGAGCGCGTGGTGAGCGACATCGTTTTCGACTTCGGCGTGAAGCCTCGCCTCTCCAGCGAACGCGGCAACGCCATGCTGGTGGCCTCCAGCATCTACGAGGCGTGCAAATACTATGAGTTGTTCCAGAAGACGGAGTTCAAGGGCAAGTGCGCCGTCGTGACGTCCTACAACCCGCAAGCGTCGGACGTGACGCTGGAGGAGACCGGAGCGAACACGGAGACGGAGAAGCAGTTCCTCTACAACACCTACACAGCGCTCCTGAAGAACGTCGATCCGAAGCCCGGCAAGACCAAGACCGAGACCTACGAGGACGAGGTGAAGCAACGCTTCATCAAGGAGCCGGCGAATCTGCGGTTGCTGGTGGTCGTGGACAAACTGTTGACCGGTTTCGACGCTCCAAGCTGCACCTACCTCTACATCGACAAGTCGATGCAGGACCACGGGCTCTTCCAAGCCATCTGCCGCACGAACCGGCTGGACGGAGACGACAAGCCCTTCGGCTACATCGTCGACTACAAGGATCTCTTCAAGAAGGTGCAGGGCGCGCTCGCCGTCTACACCTCCGAATTGGACCACAGTGCCGGGGGCACCAGCCCCGAGGTGCTGCTCCAAGATCGGCTCAAGAAAGGGCGCGAGCGTTTGGATCAGGCCTTTGAAGCTGTAGCCATGTTGTGTGAGTCGGTGGAGCCGCCGAAGGGCGAGCTCGCACACATCCACTATTTTTGCGGCAACACCGAGTTTGCCAACGACCTCGCGGCGCACGAGCCGCAGCGCGTCGCCCTCTACAAGGCGACCGCGGCGCTCGTGCGGGCCTATGCGGCCATTGCCGACGATCTCTCGCAGGCCGGCTACACGGAGGCCCGCGTGGAGCAGATCAAGCGGGACGTGGATCGCTATGTGAAGCTGCGCGACATCATCCGCGCTGCGAGCGGCGAGACTATCGACCTCAAGGCCTACGAGGCGGACATGCGCCACCTCATCGACACCTACATCGAGGCGAAGGAGCCGCGGACCATCTCGGCCTTCGGGGAAACCGGCCTGATCGACCTGATCGTGAAGAGCGGAATGGCCGACGCGATCAACTGCCTCCCCGCAGGGATCAAGGGCAACAAGAACGCAGTCGCGGAGACCATCGCGAACAACGTCCGCAGCAAGATCATCAAGGAGCACCTCAACGACCCGGCCTTCTACGACCGGATGTCTGCGCTCCTGCAGGAAATCCTGGCCGACCTGAAAGCAGCCCGGATCGACTATGAGGAGTTCCTCAAACGCATCGCCACGCAGGTCGTGCAGCCGCTGCATGCCGGCAAGGCCGACGACACGCCTGCCACGCTCGACACTCCCGGAAAGCGCGCCCTGTACTCGAACCTGAAACAGGCACAGCCCCGGTCGGATCATGCCGCGGGTGTGAACGATGCCGTAGGAGTTTATGAGGGGGACGGAGATCGTGCGCTCGAACGGGCGCTGCGAATCCACGAATCAGTGAAGAAGCGCCGCCCGCACGGCTGGCGCGGCGTACATGCCAAGGAGCAGATCATCAAGGGGGCGCTCTACGATGTACTCCAAGATGACGCCGAGGTTGAACGGCTTTTCCTGATCGTCTGGGCGCAGACCGAGTACTGATGCAGTCGGAGCTCACACTCGGTGACCTCACGGTCGCCGTCGTCCGCAAGGACATCAAGAATGTCCACCTCAGCGTGCATCCGCCGACCGGGCGGGTGACCATCGCGGCGCCGTTGCGGATGGAAATGGATGTGCTCCGCGTCTTCGCGATCTCGAAACTGCCGTGGATCCGCCGGCAGCAGCAGAAGCTGCTCGAACAGGAGCGCGAGACGCCACGCGAGTATCTCGACCGGGAAAGCCATTTCGTGTGGGGGCAACGCTACCTGCTCCAGGTGATCGACGCCGGAGGCTCCCCGGCGGTCGAACTCAGTCACCGCAAGCTGATCCTTCGCCGGCGTCCCGACTGGGATCAGGCACGGATGGAACGGCACCTTGATGCGTGGTACCGGACCCAGCTGCGCCTCGCGGTCCCGCCACTGATCGCCAAATGGGAACGGCTGATGGGCGTGACGGTGGAGCACGTCTTCATCCAGCGCATGAAGACCAAGTGGGGCAGCTGCAACCACCGGGCCCGGACGATCCGACTGAACACCGATCTGGCGAAGAAGCCGCGGGAATGCCTCGAATACCTCGTCGTTCACGAGATGGCGCACCTGCTGGAGCCGACCCACAACGCCCGCTTCGTCGAGCTGATGGACCGCTTCCTCCCAAAGTGGCAGCACCGCCGCGAAGTGCTCAACCGGTTGCCCGTGCGCCAGGAGGCCTGGGCCTACTAGCGCTCAGCCCCCACGCCGCTCACCACCCCACCGTGAGCGTCGCGTCGCCTTGGTAGCCTTGCTCGGCGCCCTCGATGCGGGCCGCGCCGAGTTGCAGCGCGAGACGCTCCGCCCACGCGTAACGTAGTCCGGCGTCGAACCGGTAGATCGGTTTCGCGTGCCCAGCCTCGACCGACTCCCCTGAAATCTCGACCCGCGCACCGCCGGTGAACTCGTTCTGCGCCGCGCCTCTCACGTAGAGCGAGAGCCGCTGGTTCGCCTGCCGCAGCAGCGCCTTTTCAAGCTCCGCGCCGACACGCGCCCAGCAAGCGCGCCCGCGCTCCAGCGAGATCGCCGCGCCCAGTTTGTCGTTAAAATCGTCCTGCGACAGCGTCGTGCCCGCCAGTTGCACCTGCGGTGTGAGCCGCCAGCCGCATCCGAGCTCAAACGGCGCGTCCAGCGCCACCGAAGCCGCGACCATGTGGCCCGAATAGTCCTGCACGAGACCGCGGTGCAGATAGCCGGGCACCTGGTTGTGATACTTCACCTGGCCGTAGAGCACCGCGCCGCTCACCTGCCACGGCAGCCACGTCGGCCCCGTCGGCCGGTAGCTGGCATACACGCCACCGAAATTTCCCGCGAGGTCACTCGTCACGCCCGAAGCCGTCATGCGCTGGTCGAAAAGCGAACGCCCCACCATCAGGCCGACGAGGAAACGCTCCGAGAGCGCCCAATCGCCACCCAGCAACAGTCCTTTGTTGTGAGCGCGCACCTCCGTGCCGAGGTCCGGCAGATAGTCGATCTGGCCCGCCGTCGTGCTGAGCCAGAACCGCGACTCCGCGCCGCGCCCGCCGGACGTCATGCGTGTGCGCAACGGCTCCTCGAGCCCGTCGATCACGTTGCGCCCGAGTTTCTGCGCGCCGACGCCGCCGAGCACATAGCTCGCATAGTAGTCGGGCGCGTAGAGCGCGTACACGAGCCAGTCGTTGTTGCGCGTGTTGAGCCAGTATTGGGTGGTCCCGCCGGCACGGTACTCATCGCCGCTTTGCATCGGCGAGGCTTTGCCCGACACCATCCGCGTGCCCACCGGCACCTCGATCACGTAGATTCCCGTCAGCGGACTGCCCCAGCTCGCCAGCACCGCCAGTTCGTCGCGTGTCGCCGCCGTCGAGAGGTAGCTGCCGCTCCACCACGCGCCCAGCCGCTGCGCAGGCTCGTTCGGATAACCGCGCCGGTAGAGCGTCTGCGCCGAGGTCGTCTCGTCGATGCGCAACGCCGTGGTGGTTTCGCCCGGCGTGTCGGTGAACGAGTAGAAATTCGTGTAGCTGTAGCCGTCCGTCGTCGCAGAAGCGAACCACGTGAACCCGGCGTCCACGAGAATCTGCCGCTTCTGTTCGAGCAGGGCGGTCGTCACGCCGGGGAGCACGTTGACCGCGTTGTCGTGCGTGGTCATCGGCCCCGTCACGCTCTGGATCTGCGCATCGAGCGCCGCCAGATCGTCGTTCCAGCCGGCCCATGCCTGCGGCGAAGTCCAGAGTCCGCCCATTCCGATGAGAACCGAGAGCCACCGCCGGTGCGCGCATTTCATGGACTCATAGTTGAGCGACCTCATTTGCCGCCGCAAGGCCGCCCTCCGTTTTCGCCTTTGCGCAGGGCGTGGTTTTGGACTTCAACCGCCTCCACGGACCGTCCCATGCGCTTCACCAAATACCACGCCCTCGGCAACGACTACCTCGTCATGGACCCGCGCAACGCCGGCCCGCTGCCCTCGCCCGCGCAAATCCGCCGCATCTGCCACCGCAACTTCGGCATCGGCTCCGACGGCATCCTCTGGGGCCCACTTCCCTCGACCCACGCGCCCTTCGCCCTGCGCATCTTCAACCCCGACGCCTCCGAAGCTGAGAAGAGCGGCAACGGCATCCGCATCTTCTCCCGTTACCTCTACGACTGCGGCCTCGTCACCGAGGCGCCGTTCACCCTCGAAACCGCCGGCGGCCTCGTCGAGGTGCGCATCCAGAAGGGCGGACGCTCCATCACAGTGGACATGGGCCACGTCACCTTCGACAGCGCGAAGATTCCCGTCGCCGGCCCCGCGCGCGAAGTGATCAACGACAGCCTCACCGTGAAGGATCGCACCTTCACCTACTGCGCCGCCTCCATCGGCAATCCCCACTGCGTCGTCCCGCTCGCGTCCGTGTCGCCCGAGCTCGCGCACACCTACGGCCCGGCCATCGAAACGCATCCCAATTTTCCGCGCCGCACCAACGTCCAGTTCCTCCAGGTGCTCGACCGCGCCCACATCCGCATCGAGATCTGGGAACGCGGTGCCGGTTACACGCTCGCCTCCGGCAGCAGCAGCTCCGCCGCCGCCGCCGTCGCCCACAAGCTCGGCCTCGTCGACGACAAGATCACCGTCCACATGCCCGGCGGCGAGATCGGCATCGAGATCGGCCGCGATTTTGCCGTGCGGATGACCGGCGGCGTCACCCGCGTAGGCGAGGGCACGCTCGATCCCGAGATGCTCGACGGCGCCGAGTAAACGCTCCGCGTCGCCCGGATCCGGGCATCCTCCCAGCCTGCCCAGCAGACAACCAGCCCTGCGCTCTATGCAGCGTGAACGTGCGGCACGATTTCCTCCGTGATTCGTTTTTCGTCGATCATGCGGAGATCGTAGTCGGCCTGGAGGTGCAGCCAAAATGCCGGAGAATTCCCAAAAAAACGGCCAAGGCGGACCGCCGTATCTGCGCTGATGCCACGCCGCCCTTGAATGATATCGTTCAGGCGGCTTACTGGAATCTTGAGGGCACGGGCGAGCGAGTTTTGGGTGAGCCCTTGGTCGGCAAGCCAATCCTCTTTAATAAACTGACCTGGGTGAATGGGTTTCAGCGTCTTCATATTTTATCCTCAGTGGTAATCCTCGAATAGAACCTCTGTCGGTCCAGATGGCGTCCAGACGAAGGTGATCCGCCATTGTTTGTTCACCCGGATGGCAAAACGTTTCCCGATAGCGTGGAAGTGATTCGATGGCGGCTGGTAAAGATCTTCGATTCGAGTGGCAGCGTTAAGATAGCTCAGGCGTTTGAATGCTTGATCCTGCAGCTCAACCGGGATTCGGCGAACGGGATGGCGAGCCCAAAGCGCGTTCGTCGTTTCGTCGGCAAAGCTCTGAATCATTGCTTGGCACGATAGCAGCCCAGCCCGTTCTGTAAAGCGGAATATTCTGATAATCAGAATAGCAAGGAGGGCAACCCGCTCAATCAGCGTGCCCGCGCCACAACCCGCGGGCGACGGGCATGATCGCCAACCGCGTCGTTGCCTTACTCATTGTGCATCTCCACCCGCCTGATCAAAAAAAGGCCGGACGCTGGGTCCGGCCTTTGTCGCGTAAACCTTACTTCGCGTAGATCGGCAACGCGCGGCCATTGCGCAGGAAGATCGGCATGCGCTCGATCGGCGCGTCGACCGTGATCGACTGGCCGCCGTCGTACACCTGGCCGGTCGCGGCGTCGGTCCAGCGGGCGCCCTTCGGCAGGTACACCTCGCGTTTGCGCGCGCCTTCTTCGAGCACGGGCGCCACGAGCACGTCGGGGCCGAAGAGGTGGACGGTCTCCACCTTCCATGCCTCGGCATCGTCGGGGAACTCGTAGAAGAGCGGGCGGATGACCGGCGTACCCTTCTCGTGGGCCTCCTTCATCAGCTCGCGCACATAGGGACGCAGGCGCTCGCGCTGGCGGATGCACTCGGCGAGGATCGGGTAGTTGTCTTCGCCGAAGCACCAGATCTCGTTGTCGGCGCCACTGCCGAATTGTTTGATGCCTTTCCGGAATTCTTCGTCCGGCCCCTTGTAGGGCACACGGTCGCCGTGGAGTCGAAAGATCGGGCAGAACACGCCCCACTGCATCCAGCGCACGAGCAGCTCGCGGAACT
>ERZ795049.563-NODE-563-length-54119-cov-15.717095_pt1 | contig 54119 bp, 49 predicted proteins | sample MGYA00375133_ERZ795049 | MGnify/ENA primary metagenome ERZ795049 (study PRJEB30178, sample SAMN05720147) | activated sludge metagenome | isolation source: anaerobic digester from wastewater treatment plant | place: Japan | collected 2015-04-20 ... | reverse complement strand
GGCTGGCCCCGTCGTGCCCGAATTGACTAGGAAGCCCTTCTTGCTTCCAAAACAGACGATCAACGGCCGAAATCGGCAATCATCGAATGCTCTTATCTTCTCTTCCCTTCTCTCATATCTCTGTCAAAAAACCGCGCTTTGCATACATTGTTGCGTGGCGCGCTCGGATAACATACCAAAAGTGCACCTCGAGTGTCAAGCGTTCTTTGCAACTATTGTCTAGAATCGCACACCCCGTTTCTCCAGCAGTTCAAAGACGCGCCGGGCACGGCTCTCTTTGCCGCATGCACCGCCCGCATCCCGGGGGAGAATCTCCACCATTGACCGGGATTTCATCGTCATCACCTCGTGGCTGCAGCCATTCTTTATGATGGGGTTCCGCGAAAATCCGGCTGAAAGCGGAGGCAGGGTGGTGGCGCGCCAGGTGTACACCATGCCGATTCCCGGCGGGCTCTTCGAGGGGTGGGCGGTGATATACACGCTGGTGCACTACGACCGCAGGAGCAAGGACACCAACCTGGGCATCATCAAGCAGCTCGTCCTGACCCTGGACAAGCACCTGAGGGCCATAAAGGGCGATGCCTATGTGGCCTGAATACACACGAGGTTCCTCTACGACTACCAGAACACGCTCATGGACCTGCTACACTATTGCGACCTGCCGACCATGCGGCGGTGGCCGGTCGGCACACACCCCGAATCGACCCGGTTCTCCGACAACGTCCCTTCGACCTGACCATTCCCCAGGATACGGGGAGCCCGGCATGCCCTTCACAGAGCATGCCGTGTCCAAACGGCTCCATCATGGAAGGCAACACATCCCGAACCCTCTCAAATGGGTCTCACTCACCATGAAAATGTGTGTTTCATGGGTTGGGCCAAAATGCAAGCATCATTTCATGAGAAGATACTGACACTCTGGAATGTTGCGTTGACAAATACGCCCTGTTGGTTACAATCCAGACTACACCCCTTCGTTTGAGAGGAAGCATGAACCATATTTCGACAATCACCGATGAAGTCGCCTCACACATCAAGTTTGTCCTGATGGATATTGATGATACCATCACCACCGGCGGGAAACTCCCCGCCATTGCCTACGATGCCATATGGCGCTGCCATGAGGCGGGACTCACGGTCATCCCCATCACCGGTCGACCCGCCGGTTGGTGTGATCTCATCGCCCGTCAATGGCCGGTCGATGGGGTGGTAGGAGAAAATGGCGCTCTGGTTTTCTGGCAGGAGGATGGACAGGTACGGCGACTGTACCATCCAAATGCAGTCAAGAACGACCACGAGGTGCTCCATCGGATAGCAAAGCGGGTCCTCGCTGATGTCGAGCAGAGTCGGATCAGTCAGGACCAGTTCAGCAGAATGTTCGATCTCGCCATCGACTTTGCCGAGGATGAACCAAAGCTCCCCCTCTCTGAAGCAGAGAGGATCGCCGATATTTGCCGCAGCGAGGGGGCGATTGCAAAGATCAGCTCCATTCACGTGAATACCTGGCTGGGAGAGTATGACAAGCTCAGCATGACCCTCGATTTTCTGCGTGTCCGCTATGGCTATGATGACGAGGTGATGCGCAATGCGGTGATGTTCTTCGGAGACTCACCAAACGATGAGCCGATGTTCAGCCACTTTCCCGTCTCTGTCGGCGTGGCGAGCGTACGACGGTACGCCCACCTGATGCACCATCTGCCTGCCTACGTGACGAGCGATGCAGGGGGAGAGGGGTTTGCACAAGGAGTCGCCATGCTTTTGGAGCATCGCACGGCCTGAGATATCGGCACCGCCACTGTCGACGACTCCATTGTACAGGAAGCAGCCCCCTCATCGGGGGGGCATCGCCTCACCGGCTCATCGAGGAGAGGGCGCCGCTCTTGATGATCGCCTTCACATAGGTCAAGAAGGAGATCACGCTTGCTGCGGCGGCAAGGGCGAAGACCGGATTCAGGCTCTTCTGCACTACGGCAGAGAGCGCTGAGGCAGGTGCCCAGATCCCAAGGTTGACCGCCAGGATCCCGAGAGCCCCACTGATCGCGTAGAGCACCGCCTTGCTCTTCCCCCAGATGTTGGCCGGCACCGCCGCCCCCTTGCCCATCATCAACATCCTGACAAAGAGGATCGAGAGCTCGCGCCACATGATCAGGATGAACGCCCAGATCGGCATCATCGAGACGGAGATGAAGCAGACGAAGTACGTCATCCGGCTGATGGTGTCGGCGAAGGGGTCCATCACCTTGCCCAAGTCGGTGACCAGGTTCGCTCGACGGGCGATCTGCCCGTCGAGGAGGTCACTGAGCTCGGTGAGAACCCAGAGGATGATGATGAGGATCGCCGAGAGCTTCGACAAGCGCGAATCCACCCAGATCGGCAGATGGAAGGCGATGAAGAAGATCGGGGCCATGACCAGGCGGCTGACGGTCAGCTTGTTGGGGGTGTTCATAGCTGCACCTTGCGCTCCACCGCATCCTTGACCTGGGCGATGAAGGAGTCGGTGGAGAGGCCACCCTCCTGCCTGCCGCCCCGGTAGCGGACCGAGACCTGGTCGCCCTCTGCCTCCCGCTCACCGACGATCACCATATACGGGATCTTCTGCTGGTTGGCGTTCCGGATCTTGGCGTTCATCCGGTCGTCAGCGAGGTCAGCCTCAGCGCGGAGCCCGGCCTTGCGCAGCCGGCCCTCAAGGGCCTTGGCGTATTCATAGTATGCCTCACCCACCGGGATCACCTTGACCTGGGTCGGGGAGAGCCACGGCGGGAACGCCCCACCGTAGTGCTCGATGAGGACACCGAAGAAGCGCTCGATGGAGCCGAGCAACGCCCGGTGGATCATATAGGGACGCTTCTCCACCCCGTCACGGTCGACGAAGGTCAAGTCGAAGCGCTCCGGCTCATTGAAGTCGAACTGCACGGTGGAGAGCTGCCATTCGCGTCCGATGGCATCCTTGACCTTCAAGTCGATCTTCGGCCCGTAGAACGCACCGCCGCCCTCGTCGATCTCATACGGCAACCCCTCGGTCACGATGGCCTTGCGCAGCGCCTCGGTGGCATCATCCCACTTCTCCTGCTCGCCCACCGACTTCTCCGGCTTGGTGGAGAGGTATGCGTTGATCTCCTCAAAGCCGAAGGCGCGCAGCATCGAGAGGCTGAAGCGCAGGACCTCGAGGATCTCGTCCCCCATCTGGTCGGGGGTGACGAAGAGGTGGGCATCATCCTGCGTGAAGCCACGGACGCGGAGCAGACCGTGCAACGCCCCCGCCTTCTCATACCGGTAGACGGTGCCGAGCTCAGCCCAGCGGAACGGCAGCTCTCGGTAGGAGTGCTTGCTGTTCTTGTAGATCATGATATGGAAGGGACAGTTCATCGGCTTGACGTAGTAGTCGCTCTTGTCCATCTCCATCGGTGGGTACATCCCCTCCTTGTAGAAGCCGAGGTGACCACTCTTCTCCCAGAGCCAGGCGCGACCGACGTGGGGGGTGTAGACCATCTCATAGCCGTTCGCATAGTGCTCGGCTCTCCAGAAGTCCTCGATCTGCTGTCGGATACGGGCTCCCTTGGGGTGCCAGTAGACCAGACCGGGGCCAGCCTCCTCGTGGAGGCTGAAGAGGTCGAGCTCCTTGCCCAGGCGGCGATGGTCGCGCTTCTCGATGTCGGCGAGTCGCTCGAGGTAGAGGCGCAGCTCCTTGCCATTCTCCCAGGCGGTCCCATAGATGCGGGTGAGCATCGGGTTGCTCTCTTTGCCGCGCCAGTACGCCCCGGCGATGCTCGTCAACTTGAAGGCCGCGCCCTTGAGCTCCTTGGTCGAAGCGACGTGGGGCCCACGGCAGAGGTCGACGAAGGAGCCGAGGCTGTAGAGGGAGACTTCCTCACCCTCTTCGATCGCATCGAGCAGCTCCAGCTTGAAGCGCTGGTCAGCAAAGCGCTCGCGCGCCTCTTGGCGGCTCACCACCGTCCGCGTGAACGCAAGGTCCTGGGCGATGATCGCCTCCATGCGGGACGTGATCTCCTCCAAATCCTCGTTCACCAACTGACGGGGGAGGTCGAAGTCGTAATAGAATCCATTCTCAATCGCCGGCCCGATCGCAATCTGGGCGCCGGGAAACATCTCGAGCACTGCCTCGGCCATGACGTGGGCCATCGAGTGCCTGATTCGGGAGAGTCGCTCTCCCCGCTCTTCATTCGCCATACCATCTCCTACAAAAAAGAACCATCACGACTTCGCCTCCGGTCTCCCGGCAAGGACGAAGACATGAGGGCTCTCATCTCCGCGGTTCCACCTTGCTTCCCCCCTTGGCTCTACGGCGCCAACGGAGGCTCTCATTGACCCTGTCTCGCCAGGGGTGCGGCATAGCCTACTGGGTACTCCGTTCGGTATGCGGCTCAAAAGGGGTTTTCATCGTTCGCTTGCCGGACCCCTCTCAACCCAGGAGGTCCTCTCTGTGGCTCCGATGACGACTACTCGTCTTTCTCACTGCCTTGGGCCAAATATGCTCCGAACTCCCTCTTTAGTCAAGGGTAGAGCGCTCCGGTGACGACAGAAACCACCTCACAGAGGAGACGCTCATCCGCTTCACTGAAGCGATCGAGCATGGGGCTGTCGATATCCAACACCCCCACCACCATGCCATGGCCATCGATGAGGGGGATGACCAGCTCGCTCCGGCTCTCGCTGTCACAGACGATGTGGTCGGCAAATTCGTGCACGTCGGCGATCCGCTGGCTCTGCCTCGTCGCCGCCGCGGTTCCGCAGACCCCACGGCCGAAGGGAATCTCGCTGCAGGCGACCTTCCCCTGAAAGGGGCCGAGCACGAGCGTATCCCCGCTCTCGTCGGTGAGGTAGAAGCCCACCCAGTTGATGCGGTCCAGACGCTCATTGAGCAGGGCCGCCACATTGGCGAGCGCGCCGATACGGCGCAACGGAGTATCGCCGTGGCCTGCCACCAGTGCCTGGACGGCGCCTACCACGTATCGCTCCCGCTGCGGTGCTTCTTCTGATCCAGGCGAAGCTTGACCTGGGCGGACAACACGGCGAAGCTGGTGGCCAGATCGGTTCTCTGGACCACCACGTCCTCATCGAGCTTCAAATCCTTGGGGGCGAAGTTCCAGATGGCCCGTATCCCATACCCCACCACTTGATCGGCGACCGCCTGGGCGTGCTCAGCCGGAACGGCGATGACGGCGATGTTGACGTGGTTCTCCTCGATGTAGCTCCCCATCTGCGCGGGGTTGAGGACCGGTACCCTGCCGACCTTCGTACCCCACTTCTTCTCATCGGAGTCAAAGGCGGCTGCGATCTTCAACCCGTAGTTTCCGAACCCCTCATAGCGGGCCAGCGCCGAGCCGAGATGCCCCACCCCGACGAGGATCGCATCGGTGGCGTTGTCCCACCCCAACGCCTCGATGATGGCATCGATGAGGCCATTGACGGAAAAGCCCACCTTCGGCTTCCCCTCGATACCGGTACAGGAGATGTCCTTGCGGACCTGGATCGGCTTGAGCCCAAGCTCATCGGCGAGCAGGGTCGCCGAGATCATCTCCATCCCCTCTTCACGATAGGCCTTCAAGAGACGGAGGTAGGAGGGGAGGCGTTTGATGGTTGGGATCGGGATCTCGTTGTAGTCTGTACTCATGGGTGCTCCTGCTCTAGGCGTCGTACTACGGCATCGATCACCTCAGCGGGGGTGGATGCCCCCGCTGTGATGCCCAGTATATCACAATCGTACATCTCTGGAATCACCTCCCGCTCATCCTCGATATGCCAGCTCTTGACCCCGCTCTCCACCGCCAGATGGTGGAGCGCACGGGTATTGGCGCTGTCCTTGCCGCCGATGACCAGGATGGCATCACACTCGTTGGCCAGCTTCAGGAGGGCCGTTCGGCGGTTGATCGAGGAGGAGCAGACATCGTTGACGAAGAGCACTTCACATCCCCGATCACCGAAGGCGGTGAGGCGCTCCTTGATCGCACTCCAGGCAATCTCATCAAAGGTCGTCTGCACGAAGACGGCATAGCGCGCTCCCGCCGTGGGCTCAATCACCTCATCGACGCAGGTGATGAGGTGTGAATGACAGCGCGTCACGCCCTGCATCGCACGCGTCTCAGGATGGCCCTTGTGCCCGATGATGAGGATCTCGTGGGTCTGGCAGTAGAGAGCGATGCGTCTGAGGTTGTGCTTGACCACCGGGCACGTTGCATCGATGATCTGATGGCCCCTGTCCACGAACTCCTGGCGCAGGTCGTCGGGAATCCCGTGGGCACGGACGACCACCACCCCCGCCTCCCCCTCATCAGGGCGGTGGATTTCAACGAGCCCCTCGGACGCGAAGCGCTCGTTCACCTGTCGATTGTGGATCAATTTGCCCAGAGAGTAGACCGGCCTGCCATCCGCGTTTGCCTGGGCGATCGCTTTTTCCGCCATCGCCAAGGCGCGCGAGACACCGCTGCAATACCCCATGGTCTCTGATAATCGGATTTCCATGGCCACAGTATGACGAAAACGCTGCCGTGCGATAACCCCACGGCAGCGTCTTGATGAAATTTCAGCGCGCTTACTTCGCCTTCTTTCCACCCTTCCCCTGAGCCTCGCTGATCCAATACAGCAAGGAGGGGGCCAGGAAGTTGGAGGAGTAGGTTCCGAAGATCAGGCCAAAGATCATGTTGATGGAGAAGAGGCGGATGTCGCCGCTTGCGAAGATCGCCAGCGGGACGATGGCCAAGAGTGTGGTCAACCCGCTCATCACCGTCCGGCTCACCGACTGGGTGATGCTCCGGTCGATCTGCTCCGCCAATACTGCGTTCTTGTTGATCGTCATGTTCTCACGCACCCGGTCGAAGATGACGATGGTGTTGTTGAGCGAGTATCCGATGATCGTCAGCAGTGCTGCGATCGTGGTACTGGAGAACTCCAAACGCAGAAGGACGATCATGGTGAGCATCGCCAGCACGTCGTGCACCAGGGCCACCAGAGAGGAGACCGCATAGGCGAAGCGGAAGCGAATCCAAACGTAGACCAAGATCAAGCCCATCGCCACTGCGATCGCCAGAATCGAGCTGGATACGAGCGTCTTGCTGAACTTCGGCCCGATGAAATCACTCTGCAACACCACGACGTTGCCGCTTCCGAAGTAGGCGGCAAGGGCTCCCTTCACCTCATCCTCAAGCGATGCCTGGGTCGCCCCATCCTTGATGCCGAAGCGAATCTGGAACGTCGAGCTCTCCGCATTTCCAACGGTCTGCACATTGGCGTTACCCATTACATCGAGGGCCTTGCGCACCTCATCGATGGAGGTACCGCTCTTGCCCTGGAAGTTCAGCTTCACCGGCGCCGTGGAGAGGGTGGCGGGAAAGCCGTACCCGGAGAGCATCGTGGAGGAAGAGAGAGATCCATCGACTACCGTCGCCGTGATCCCATCCATAGCTTCGAGTGCTTGGGCAAGTGCTGAAGCGGTCGGATACTCAGAGAAACGCAAAGCGGTGACCTTCACCCCCGCATCGCCACGTTGCTCGATTGAGAGCGTGCTTGAGGAGATGGAGAGCACAACATCCTGGGTGCCGTCGTAGGCGACTTCGAGGCCGACGGGAGCGATCCTGATGCGCTGGCTGAGGCCGCTCTCAAAGTCCACTCCGAGGTTGAAACCACCGAGGAAGAAGGAAATAAGCCCGGCGGCAAGGAGGAGGATGGCCAAGCCCCATACGGCCCAGCGCCATTTGATGACCGGAATATCTTTTGTAAGCATTAGTTTTTCCTCCAGCTGATATGAAGCTTCTTGCCTTCTTGATCGGTGATGGCCGCATCAAAGATCAGATGCGAGACAAAGAGGGCGGTGAAGACCGAGCTGACGATACCGATGGCCAGGGTATTGGCAAAGCCCTTCACCGACGAGCTGCCGAGCTGGGAGAGGACCAGGGCGGCGATGATCGTGGTGATGTTGGCATCCATGACCGTCCAGAAGGCCTTGTCAAAGCCTGCCTTGACGGCGGCCACGTCGCTCTTGCCCATCCGTCGCTCCTCTTTGATACGCTCATAGATGATGACGTTGGTGTCGACGGCCATGCCGAGGGTCAGGATCAGACCGGCGATGCTGGTCAATGTGACGGTGAAGTTGAAGGCACTGAGCACGCTGACCATGATGAAGAGGTTGAGCAGCAGTGCCAGGTCGGCGACCAGACCGCTGATATGGTAGTAGCCGAACATGATCAATATGACCAGGGCGAAGCCGATGATGATCGCCTTCAAACCGGTCGAGACCGCATCCTCTCCGAGGGTCGCCCCGACCGCCTGCTGGCTGGAAACGATCAACTCGATCGGGAGGGCCGCGGTGCGCAGTACGATGGCGAGGTCGTTGGCCTCCTCGGCGTTGAAGCCGGAGATTTGGACGCTGGAGCGGATCCCTTCATTGATCGTAGCCATCGCCTTGACCTTGCCGTCCATGACGACGGCCAGCGTCTTGCCGACGTTGGTGGAGGTCAGCTTGTAGAAGATATCGCCGCCGAGGCTGTCCAGGTGGAAGTTCACCACCGGGCGCCCGGTGATGCCATCGGTGCCGGTCGTGGCGCTCTCCAGGTGGGTTCCATCGAGGCCGATCTCCTCTTCGATGACCACATAGCGCTCAAGCTCGTCGATGCCGTAGTCGTCGCTGACGTAGTAGCCAGCCGCGATCTTGCCGGCGGGGAGGAACTCGGGCTGCTTGAGGGCACCGGTGTCGGTGTAGACCTCACCGGGGTTGGCTGCGTAGTACGCGGCCAATTGGGTGGTCAGCTCGGTGTCGACCATCTTGAAGACCAACGAACCCTTGCCACGGAGGAAGGAGTTCACCCGCTCCGGGTCGGCCGCGCCGGGGATCTCGATGAGGATCTGGTCACTGCCCTGGAGCCGGATCACCGGCTCGCTGACGCCGAACTGGTCGATCCGCTTCTCCAGAATCTCGATGTCCTGTCGAATCGCCGCATTGATTTCACTTGAGGAGGCGGCGGAGCCCTTCTTCGCCTCATAGGCGGCGGTGTCCGCCTCCAAGAGGATGCTCATCCCACCGCGCAGGTCGAGGCCCAACTGCAGGGCCTTGTTCCCCAACGCCTTGGTGTTGAGGAGCGAGGTTCGATAGTACTCCTCGATGGCGTCGAACATCGCCTGTTCATTGTAGAAGCCGCCAAAGAGCGTCTCAACGGTCCATTTCTTGGGAGTCGAGCGCTTGGTCGCCTTGTAGGTCGCCTTTGCGCTCTCCTTGAGGAAGGAGAACTTGGACGGCAAGGCTGCACCAGCATCGGACGCCACCAACTCCTTCAGCTCCCTCAGATCTCGTGAGGCCTGCCCACGGGCATACTCCTTGATCTGTACATTTGAGCCTGTTGCAAGCTCCTTGGTCTGCTGTGGCACAAACCCATACCACTTGACTGTGGGATAGAGGAAGTAGCCGCACAACAGAGCGACCGCCACGACAATCAACAGACGACTGCGTTTATTCATGATACTCTCCGCCTTGCCTTCTTACTGCTCTTCCCCGGTCTCGATCTCAGCTTCGACCTCAACCACCGCCTCATCCTTCTTCGCCTCGGGTGCCTTCTTGGCTTCGACCGCCTTCTTGCCCTTCTTCGCTGCCGCAGGGGCCGCTGACGTCTCGTCCTTGGCCTCGACTTCACCGCTCTCCTTCTTTTCCCGCTTCTTGGCGGCGGGGGCGGCAGGGGCGACTTCGCTCTTGGGCTTCACGATGGAATTGATGGCTGTGCGGGAAAACTCAAGACGGGTGTTGTCATCAACCTTGACAATGACGGAGTTCTCTTTGACCACCATCACCGTCCCGTGGATTCCTCCGATGGATACGACCTTGTCCCCCTTCTTGATGGAGGCGAGCATATCCTTGGTCTCCTTGTCCCGCTTGCGCTGCGGACGGATGATCAAGAAGTAGAAAATGGCGATGATCAGACCAAAGGTGATGAAGGTCGTCATCATCGAACCACCGGAACTGCTTCCCGCCTCCGGGGAAGCCATGGCACTCAGCATTGAAAACATGGGGGTATCCTCTCTTTACACATTGAAATCGGATGCAGAAAAGAGGAGCAGCAGATGATGCATCCAATTTTCCAAGCACCGGTTAACGTACCACGTTCATAACGTGATAGTCAAGTTTTGCCCAATGACCAAAAAGGGGCCGAATCCGGCCCCTCTGTTGGTCATTCCAACCTTACATCATTCCGCCCATTCCCTCGGCTCCACCACCCATTGCGGGGGCGGGAGGGGCAGGGATATCGGTGATGGCACACTCGGTGGTGAGGATCAACGATGCAATGGACGCTGCATTCTGCAGGGCACTGCGGGTGACCTTCACCGGGTCCATGATGCCGCTGTCGACCATGTTCACCCATTGGGAGGTCTCGGCGTCGAACCCGAAGCCCGGCTTCTCGTTCTTGCACTTGTCGGCGATCAGGGAACCATCGAGTCCCGCGTTCTCGGCGATCTGGCGAATCGGCTCCTCGAGGGCGCGGCGCACGATCTTGTATCCGACCTGCTCCTCCTCGGTGAGCTTGGAGAGATCCGCCTTCTCAAGGACCCTGGCTGCCTGGATGAGGGCGGCGCCGCCGCCGGGGATGACCCCCTCCTCAATCGCTGCACGGGTTGCGCTGAGCGCGTCCTCGACGCGGTGCTTCTTCTCCTTCAGTTCGACCTCCGTCGCGGCCCCGACGTTGAGCACCGCCACGCCACCGGCCAGCTTGGCCAGGCGCTCCTGCAGCTTCTCACGGTCGTAGTCGCTGGTGGTGTCGCCGATCTGGACCTTGATCTGCGCGATGCGGTCCTTGATGTCGCTCTGCTTGCCAGCACCGTTGATGATGGTGGTGTTCTCCTTCTCGACCTTGACGCTCTTGGCACGGCCGAGCTGGGAGAGGTCGGCGTTCTCGAGCTTCAAGCCCAGCTCCTCGCTGATGACTTCGCCTCCGGTGAGGATGGCGATATCCTCGAGCATCGCCTTGCGACGATCGCCGAAGCCCGGTGCCTTGACGGCGACCACGTTGAGGATGCCACGCACGCTGTTGACGACCAGGGTGGCGAGCGCCTCCCCATCGACGTCCTCGGCGATGATCAAGAGCGGCTTGCCGCTCTGGGCGATCTTCTCGAGGATCGGGAGCAGCTCCTTCATGTTGGAGATCTTCTTGTCGTAGATCAGGATGAACGGATCATCCAAGACGGCGGTCATCGTGTCACGGTTGTTGCAGAAGTAGGCGCTGAGGTAGCCACGGTCAAACTGCATCCCCTCGACGAAGTCGGTGGTCGTCTCGATGGTCTTTGACTCCTCGACGGTGATGACCCCATCCAGGCCAACCTTCTCCATCGCATTGGCGATCTCATCGCCGATGGTGCGGTCGTTGTTGGCGCTGATGGAAGCGACCTGGGAGATCTCTTCCTTGTCCTTGATCATCTTCGCCTGCTTTTTGATCTCGGCAATCGCATCAGTGACCGCCTTGTCGATGCCACGGCGGATCCCCATCGGGTTGATGCCCGCCGCCACGCTCTTCATCCCCTCTTTGGTGATGGACCAGGCGAGGACGGTCGCGGTGGTGGTGCCGTCTCCGGCGACGTCGTTGGTCTTGGTCGCCACTTCCTTGAGCAGTTGGGCGCCCATGTTCTCAAACGGGTCCTCAAGCTCGATTTCACGAGCGACCGAGACTCCGTCCTTCGTGACCGAGGGAGCGCCGAACTTCTTGTCCAGTACGACGAGCCGGCCCTTGGGACCAAGGGTCGCCATGACGGCCTTGGAAATCTTCTCGACACCAGTTACCAATGACTTGCGTGCCTCTTCGTTGAATTGCAGTTGTTTTGCCATGTAAAATATCCTCTCTCATTAAAGAATATGCTCAGAATATCGGGCGTTGGAGCAACCAAACGCCTACCGACATGTAACATACAAAGAAAAAAGCGGAGAAGCAAGGGCAGGGAGAATAATCAGGTAAGAATCGCCAAGAGCGAGCAGGCCAAGATGCTGGAGGAGGCATTGCTGAGCAGGTTCACCATATCGTTGTCGATCCACCTGATTCCTCGCTCCAGGCGCAGGGGCACCCCGTTTTTATGCGAATGCTCGGTCAACATCTCCCGCTCCTCATCCCAATAATGGGCCTGTACCGTCGCGCCGAGCACACTGTCGATCAGGCAGCCGAAGAAGGCGGCGGCGGCGATGACGCCCACCTCCTTCAGGCTCCCCCACACCGGGGGCAGGAGCAACGCCCAGGCGGTGAGGGCGATGAGGAGGGCGCCGAGCATCCCGCTGGCCAAGCCCAAGGGGCTCACCGCCCCGCTCAGGCCGCGCTTCATCGGTCGTCCGGTGATGATGGAGACCGGATCACGGCGACTGAGCACCCCGACATCGCCGGCAAAGGTATCGCTGGCTGCCTCAGCTACCGAAGCGGCGAACATCACCAGGTATGCCGGCTCCTGGCGATGGGCGTAGAGCAGTGCCCCGATGAGGGCGAAGAGGCCGTTGGCAAAGACCTGCATGGCATCGCGCCGCCCCCCCTTGGCTTGCATCGTCTCCATCTCTCTGCCCCGGATTCGTTTGGAGAGCTTGCCCAGCACCCCGGCGGCGATGAAGAAGAAGAGCAGGGTGAACAGAGCGCCGAAGCCCAGGATCCAGGTGGTGGAGAACCCCACCAAGAACGCGGCCAAAGCCCCGCTGAGGCTGAGTTGCCGGGCCCCATAGGCTGCGATCGCGATGAGGGCCATGAGGGTGAGCAGGAGATAGAAGGAGATGGAGAGCGAGAAGAACCAGCTGTCGAGCAGTGCGGCCAGCGAGCCGTTGTGCGCCACCAGGTTCATACGAGCACCTCGATGAGGAGGGTCGCCAGCAGCGGGACGGTGAGGTTGTCCAGCCCAAAGGGGGTGAGCAACTCAACGACCGCGCTGATGAAGGCGACGGACAGCGCGATGAGGAGGAGGCGCAGCGGCGAAAGATCAGAGAAGAAGCAGAGCGCCACAGTGATGATGACCAGGCTGACCGCGAACATCGTCACGGTCCCGAGGTACGACTTCTTGGAGACGTTGAACGGGATTTCACGCTTCCCCCACTTGGCTCCCACCAGCGCGGCCAGGCCATCGCCGTACCCCATGACCAGCACCCCGATGGTCGTCGAGAGCGGCCGTACCAGGCCCTGGTACTGCAGGATGGTCAAGATCACCAGCGTCACGGGAAAGTAGATCAGCCCCCAGTTGCGCTTGCGGTCAGAGAGACCCAACGCAGATCCCCAGTCGAGGAAGGTGAAGAGGCTGTTGAGGAGGATGAAGAGGATCGGGCCGATGAGGGCGTAGGAGAGGGTGTTGAAGTAATGCAGAAGGATGAACCACCAGTTGGAGACGCCGATGTGGATGACTTTGCGCATCGACTCGCTTGAGATGGCGCACCACTTCTTCAGTGCGATGGCGAGCGCGATGACCAGGGCGAGGAATGGAAAGGAGATCAAGAGACCGACGATGTTGCTGTCCATACCCGACATCATGGTAGCGTTCGTCGGTAATTTCAAGCGGAGCGACGCCGTTTGAATCACAAAAGTGCACCGGCCAATAATTGACAGCCACATGGGCCCGTGGTACCGTTTGGATGCTTTCGTTGTTGTGTTGCAGACCTCTTTTGCTTTGTGTTCGCCTGCGTTCGTTACTGGATGGATTTCGCTGACAGCTCAGAGTCCAAGACTGCTCCACCGAAAACAATATTACAAGACAGGCGTTGCAGTCTGCAAAGGATGCGTTGCATGGCAAAGAAAATCTATGTTGGTAATATGAGTTACAAGACCAGTGAAGAGGAGCTGACGCAGCTCTTTGCCCAGTACGGGACCGTGCTGAGCGCCAACATCATCATCGACCGGGAGACTCATCGGCCCAAGGGCTTTGGGTTTGTTGAGATGGAAGACGATGCCTCCGCTGAAGAGGCCATCGCACAGCTTGATGGAACGGAGTTTGGCGGACGGAACCTCCGGGTAAATGAAGCGATCGCGAAGAGCCACTCCGGTGGCGGTTCCTATCGTCACTGACCCCTCGTACATCCAGTAACATCCGGGCTGCATCGCAGCCCGTTTCTTTTGTCCGCCTCACCACGCCCCGCCGCCACCGCCTCCGAAGCCGCCGCCGCTGAAGCCCGACGAGCCGAAGGAGGAGTGGATGGGAGACCTGGTGCCACCCTTTGCGTGGCTGTAGACCGCCTTCTCCATGACCCCGGCGTGGAGGCGCGACGAGAGGGCGCTGTAGAAGAGCGCATCGCTGATCGGCCGACTTGTCACGTACCACGAGGCCTGTTCGATGGCGATGCCCTTGAACTTCTTCGCCCACACGGTCTCCAGACCCAACACGATGGCGTAGCCGAGCACATGGTAGAAGAGCTGGGGGTCGCTCTCGACCATCAACTTCAGGCGCGGCTTCTCCACCGCCTTGATGAACTCCATGTAGCCGGCGATCTGCTCAAGCTGCTGCTGGGCATAGGCGCTCCGCTTGGCGGTGACGGTGGTCAGCACCCCCAAGAGGAAGGGGGCCACCACCTGAGCGAGGCTCATGACGGTGCTGAAGAACGCTCCTTGCCCCAAGAGCCAGGTATGGATGGCCAACGCGATCGCGAAGAGCGTGACGAGGAGCACGGCAGCGGCCACGTACTTGCTGATCCGCTTGACCTTCGAGCCGACCAGCCACGTTTGGCTGAGGCGGTGGGAGACAAGCAAGGCCATGGCGAAGCTGAAGAGGCCGAGACCGGCAAGCAGCACCAGCTCCCCCTCCCCATCGACGATGGAGGAGGAGAGAGCCAAGAGGATGGCGCTTGCGGCCCCGTAGAGGAGGGCGAAGGTACGCTTCTTCTCCGCGATGGGGTCACTCAGGCCCCGTTCGCCCTTGAAGAAAGCGCGCACCAGCTCCTTGACCTTCGTCATCGAGGCGGCGAAATTGCCCTTCTCCAGCTGCGAGAGCGTCACGGTCGTCCCATCGCCGGCGGCAAAGAATGCATCGAAGAGCTTCTTCTCATGTCCCTTCGCGCTCTTCAGCTCCTTGATCTTGGTGAAGGAGAAATCCTTCCGGCTTCGCTCCTCGATGGTCAGGTACCCCGCGTCGGCCCAGTAGAAGAGCATGCTCGTCAGATCCTTGTTGTCCACCACCCCATCGGCGAGGTAGCCGACCTCCAAGGGGCTGAGGCCGTCGGGGGCATCGTAGCGGACCACCGGCACGAAGAGCTCTTCGCGCCCATAGCGGAAGAAGAGCACCACGGCATGGGCCACCATCAGGGCGACGATGAGGAGGGCGGCGATCGAATAGAGAAGCGTGTGGTCAACGAAGGCTTCCACCTCGCTGAAGTACCCCTCGCTCATCTGCACCCGGAGGGTCAGCGCCTCGCCGGCCCTCAGGTTCTCCGCACTCCCCGTGATCGTACGCCCATCACTGCTGATGGTGTATTGGCCCCGTTGCTTGGTCGAACCGTACGAGCCACCGGTGAGGAAGACCATCGATGGATCGACGGGCTTGGGGAAGGTCACGGTGAAGACAAACTCCTGGACGGGGGCTTGCCACCCATCGCCGAGGAGGTTGTAGTAGAACTCATCGTATTCGTCGTTGCGGTCATCGCCGATGCGGTAGGTATAGGAGAGACGGTACTCCTGCAGCCCACTGACGGTCCGGTCGGCCGAGCCGAGGCGGAAGGTCACCCACCCACTGGAGACCGAGTCACGGGTGATGGGGTCGCTGCTCACAAGATTCTCAATCTCGGTTCTCACCTTGCCGAACTTGGTCGGGATCTCCCGATAGATACCATGGTGCGGGGTGGAGAAGTTGGCCACGATCCGCTCCTCGATCCGGTAGCTGTTGTCCAGATCAACGGCTATGTTCACCCCAATGTGTTCAAAGCGGTAGTCCTGCGCCCCGAGGGAGCACAGGACCAGAACCAGCAGAGAGACAAGGAGCCGGGCTCGTTTCATCAGAACTTCACCTCGACGCGGCTCTTGGCCTCTTCCTCGATGACCAAGTACTCCTTCTTGGAGAAGTGGAGGACCTTCGCCACCAACGACGAGGGGAAGAGCTCGGTGAGGGTGTTGATCTGCTTGATGATGGCGTTGTAGTACTTGCGCGCACCGAGCAGCTGCTCCTCAATCTTCTGCAGCTGTTTCTGCAAATCGAGGAAACCTTGGTTGGCCTTCAGCTCCGGGTATGCCTCGCTGAGGGCGAAGAGGGAGCGCAGGGCCGAGGAGAAGGCCTTGTCCGCCTCATCGCGCGCCTCGAGCGTCGGAGAGGCGACCGCCTTGTTGCGTGCCTCGATGACCGCGGTCAGCGTCTTCTGCTCGTGAGATGCGTAGCCCTTGACCGTCTCCACCAGATTGGGGACCAAGTCGTAGCGCTGCTTGAGGTGCGCATCGAGGGCCGAACCGGCCTCTTCGCTCTGGTTTTTCAACCGCACGTACTTGTTGTTCACCGAAATCACATAGAGGGCCAGCAGCACCACTATGGTAATGATAATGATAAGTGTCATCGTACTACCTCCTGATACACGTCACCGTTAGCATGATACACCCCCTCTTCTCGGTCAAGTAGATACACCCACTTCTTGCTTTCGGTTCAATTCTGCTGTATCTTTATTCGTGTCCAACGCATATTTATTCACCGAGGAGAAAGATACCATGAGGGAACGACACAACCGACTTGCTGTTGTCAAGGAGTTGATCAAAAACAACCGGATCGACAACCAGGACATGTTGCTGGAGATGTTGCGGGTCGAAGGGTACAGCGTGACCCAGGCGACCTTGTCACGGGACCTGAAGATGCTGAAAGTAGGCAAGATCAGCGACGGCTGGTCGGGCTACTACTACAGCCTCCCGGACAGCGATCTGGTCAGTGAGTCGGAGAAGAGCTACATCCAAGATGTACGGCGCGGCATCCTCTCCATCGAGTTCAGCGGCAACTTCGGAGTGATCAAGACGAGGCCTGGCCACGCCAACTCGGTGGGCATCGCCCTGGACATCCTGGCGATTCCTGAGATCCTCGGCACCCTGGCAGGCGATGACACGATCTTCATCATCCTGCGCGAGGGGATGAGCAAAGAGGACCTGCAGGAGAGCTTCAAGACCCGGATCCCCGAGATCGAGGAGTAACGCATGGAATTCCAAAACCTGGACCGCATCGCGGCGTTCAACGAGCTCAAAGCCCTCAAACCAGCCTCCCTCAAGGAGATCCTGACACCCTCCCGCATCGCCTCCTCGTGGGTGGAGGCCGGTGCGTCACTCCGCTATAACTGGGCGGCGATGCCGGTGGGTGAAGAGCACCTGGCGGTGTTGCAGGGTCTCAGTGATGAAGCCTCCCTCATCGAAAAGTACCGCCTCCTCCTCAGCGGAGCGGTGATGAACACCGGCGAGAAGCGGCAGGTGCTCCACCACCTCGCCCGAGCTGCGGAGGGCGACCCGGTCATCGTCGACGGTGAGGACAAGCGCGCCTTCTATGCCGGTGAGCTGGCAAAGATCAAGGCCTTCAGCGAACAGGTGCGCAACGGCACGGTGCTCGGCTCGACCGGCAAACGCTTCACCACCGTCGTGCAGATCGGCATCGGCGGCAGCGACCTCGGTCCTCGTGCCCTCTACCTCGCCCTCAAGGGGTGGGCCGCCCATGCCCATCTTGTTACCCTCGATGCCCACTTCATCAGCAACGTCGATCCCGATGATGGGGCCCAGATCCTCAGCTGCCTCAATCTGGAGCAGACGCTCTTCGTCCTCGTATCGAAGAGCGGCACCACCCTTGAGACCCTCACCAACCAAGCGTTCGTCTCTGAGGCGATGCGGGAGGCCGGCCTCGACCCGTCTCGCCACATCGTGGCGGTGACCAGCAAGAGCAGCCCGCTGGCGGCAAGCGACGAGGTGCTCGACGCCTTCTTCATCGACGACTACATCGGAGGGCGCTACAGCTCCACCAGCGCAGTCGGCGGGGTGATCCTCTCTCTCGCCTACGGCTACGAGAGCTTCCGTCTCCTGCTCGACGGCGCCCACCAGGCGGACCGGCAAGCGCTCAATCCATCGATCGGTGAGAACGCCGCCCTGCTCGACGCCCTCATCGGCGTCTACCTGAGGAACGTCCTCCGCCTGCCATCGACGGCGATCCTCCCCTACTCGCAGGCCCTCAGCCGCTTCAGCGCCCACCTGCAGCAGCTGGACATGGAGAGCAACGGCAAGAGCGTCAACCGCGATGGAGAGGCGATCGACTACCCCACCGGGCCGGTGATCTTCGGAGAGCCGGGCACCAACGGGCAGCACTCCTTCTACCAGCTGCTCCACCAGGGCACCGACATCGTTCCGCTCCAGTTCATCGGCTTCCTGCACTCCCAGTATGAGAGGGATGTCACCGTCCAAGGCTCGACGAGCCAGGAGAAGCTCAACGCCAACCTCGTGGCCCAGATCGTCGCCTTCGCCCGGGGCAAGGAGGATGAGAACGCCAACAAGAAATTTGCAGGCGAACGTCCCTCAAGCCTCCTCTACAGCGAACGCCTCACGCCCGAAGTGCTCGGGGCCCTGCTGGCCCACTACGAGAACAAGGTGATGTTCCAGGGCTTTTTGTGGAACATCAACAGTTTCGACCAGGAGGGAGTACAGCTCGGCAAGGTACTGGCCACCAGCGTGCTGAAGGGCAGCGAGGAGGATCCCACCCTCAAGGCGTGGGCAGAGATCTTCGCACTCTAAAAGTTGCGAGAAGCGCAGATGGGGCCCGGTTCTGTGCCGGGCCCTGGTTCTGTCAATTCCTAAATAATACACAGAGATGACGACCCGTTTCCCTCTGCTCTGGTTGTCCGTCACACAAAACTTCACTATCATTGGACAGAGTCTGAGAATAATTAGGAATCATACTACATGTTTCGTGAACTGAGAAAAAACATACAAGGGACACTGCTGCCCACCGTCTTGACGATGGTCTTCGTCACGCTGGAGGTGGTCATGGACGTGACCATCCCCTACCTCATGGCGCACCTGCTCGACCTGGGCATCAGCGCCGGCAACATGGGTGAGGTCTACAAGTGGGGCATCATCCTCCTCGCCTGCTCTGCCTTGGCGCTGACGCTGGGGGTACTCGGAGGCCACTTTGCCGCCCTCGCCTCGACCAAGTTTGCAAGGAATGTACGCCAAAGCCTCTTTGGCAAGATACAAGGCTTCTCCTTCTCCAACATCGACCACTTCTCCACTGCGAGCCTGGTGACCCGGATGACAGGAGACGTCACCAACGTCCAGCGCTCCTACCAGATGATCACCCGCATCGCCGTGCGCAGCCCCGCGATGCTGATCTTCGCCTTCTTCATGGCGTTGAATCTCAACTCGACCCTCTCCCTCATCTATATCGTATCAATTCCTGTTCTGGGAATCGGACTCTTTCTCTTGATCAGGTCCGTCTACCCGCTCTTCGGCAAGGTCTTCAAGACCTACGACCGCCTCAACCTTGTCGTGCAGGAGAACATTCGCGGCATCCGCGTGGTCAAATCTTTTGTCCGTGAGGAGCACGAGACGGAGAAGTTCAATGCGGTCAGCGACTCGATCTACCGCGACTTCTCCAAGGCTGAGAAGACCATGGCGCTCAACAGCCCCCTGATGCAGTCGACGATGTACTTCAGCCTCATCGCCATCTTCTTCATCGCTGCCCGCCTCATCGTCGCAGACCGGATGACGAACGGACAGCTGATGAGCTTCGTCTCCTATACCTCCCAAATCCTGATGAGCCTCATGATGCTCTCCATGGTCATCGTCATGCTGACCATCAGCCGGGCTTCAGCGGTCCGCATCGAGGAGGTGCTCGCAGAAGAGAGTGATATCGGTGCCAACGAAGCGGGGCTTGCCACCGTCGCCGACGGTTCGGTGGTCTTCGAAGACGTCTTCTTCAGCTACACCAAGCAGAAGGGCAGTTGCTGCCTCAAGAACATCAACCTCACGATCGAGAGCGGGCAGACGGTGGGCATCCTTGGAGCCACCGGCAGCGGCAAGACCTCGCTCGTCCAGTTGATCGCCCGCCTCTACGACACCACCGAGGGAACGGTGAAGGTCGGCGGGCACGATGTGCGTGACTACCAGACCAAGGCCCTGCGCGAGGCGGTGGGCGTGGTGCTGCAGAAGAGCATGCTCTTCAGTGGCACCATCGCCGAGAACCTGAGATGGGGCAACAGTGAGGCGAGTGACGAGGAGTTGGTATGGGCCGCTTCCATCGCCCAGGCTGACTCGTTCATAAAAAGCTTCCCCCACGGCTACGACAGCTACATCGAACAGGATGGCTCGAACGTCTCAGGGGGGCAGAAGCAGCGTCTCTCCATCGCCCGGGCATTGCTCAAACGTCCCAAGATCTTGATCCTCGACGACTCGACCAGCGCCGTCGACACCAAGACCGACGCCAAGATCCAAGCGGCGCTGAAGCATGAACTCGCCGACTCGACCAAGATCGTCATCGCCCAACGGGTGAGCTCGGTCATCGAAGCCGACCAGATCATCATCCTCGACGAGGGGGCGATCCACAGTGTGGGGACCCATGAGGAGCTGTTGGCCTCCTGTCGCCTCTACCAGGAGCTCTACGCGAGCCAAGGACACAAGGAGGCACTGTCATGATGGGACCCGGCGGTGGCGGACGAGGGGGAAGGAACTACCCCTCAAAATCGTCCAAACTCGATACCAAGACCTTTTCCCGCCTCATGGCGATGATCTACAAGGAGCACAAGGGGCGCCTCGCCGTCGTGGTGGTCGCCATTTTGGTCAGCAGCCTCGCCTCGGTTGCCGGCTCGGTCTTCCTGCGCATCCTCATCGACTCCTACATCACCCCGATGGTCGGTCAGGGACCGGGGGTCTCGTTTGCCCCCCTCATCGGGGCCCTGTTGAAGATGGCCTTGATCTACAGCTGCGGCATTGTGGCCACCTACACCTACAACCGCCTCATGGTCACCGTCTCCCAGAGAACGCTCAAGTCGATCCGCGATTCGATGTTCGCCCATATGCAGGGTCTTTCGATCAAGTACTTCGACACCCGGCAGCACGGTGACTTGATGAGCCTCTACACCAACGACACCGATACGCTGAGGCAGATGGTCACCCAATCGATCCCCAACTTCATCAGCGCGATCGTCACCGTCACGGCAATCTTCATCGCCATGCTGGTCACCAGCTGGCAGCTGACCATCGTCGTCGTTTTCTCCCTCGCCTCGATGCTCTTCATCTCCAGCCGGATAGCACGGAGGAGCGGATCGCACTTCATGGCCCAGCAGAAGGCCATCGGGACGACCAACGGCTACATCGAGGAGATGATCAACGGACAGAAAGTGGTGCAGACCTTCACCTACGAGGATCGGGCGATCGATCGCTTCTCCGTCCTCAACGAGGAGCTCTTCTCCAGTGCCTTCAACGCCAACCGCTCTGCCAACATCCTCATGCCGATCATGGGCAACATCAGCTACATCCAGTATGTGCTCGTCGCCATCATCGGCGGCACCCTCGCCCTCAGGGGCCTCGCCCCATTGACGTTGGGGGCCATCGCATCATTTCTCCAGCTGTCGCGGACCATCAACCGACCGATCAACCAGATGGCCCAGCAGCTCAACTCCGTGGCGATGGCACTGGCCGGCACCAAGCGGATCTTCGATCTTCTCGATGAGAAGCCTGAGCCAGACCTGGGGTACATCACCCTCACCCACGCCACCAGGAGCGAAGATGGGACCCTGCTGCCCACCTGTGACTCTTCCAGTTGCCTCTGGGCATGGCGCGACGACAAGAAGGGCACATTGACCCCACTGGAGGGCCATGTGCAGCTCCTGAATATCGACTTCGGGTACACCGAGGGGACGCTGGTGCTCAAGGATGTCTCCATCGACGCCCTGCCGGGCAAGAAGGTGGCCCTCGTCGGGGCTACCGGGGCCGGCAAGACGACGATCACCAACTTGATCAACCGCTTCTACGACCTCGCCGACGGCAAGATCCGCTACGACGGCATCAACATCAACCGCATCAAGAAAGGCGAGCTGCGCAAGAGCCTTGGGGTAGTCCTCCAGGACGTCAATCTCTTCAGCGATACCGTCATGGAGAACATCCGCTACGGGCGCCTGGATGCCACTGATGAGGAGGTCATCGAGGCGGCGAAGATGGCGAACGCCGACTTCTTCATCACCCACCTCCCCCACGGCTACCAGAGTGAGCTCGAAGGGGGCGGCGCCTCGCTCTCCCAGGGCCAACGGCAGCTCATCTCCATCGCCCGGGCAATCGTGGCCAACCCCCCGGTCCTTGTCCTCGATGAGGCGACCAGCTCCATCGACACCCACACCGAGGCGGTGGTCCAGCAGGGCATGGACGCCCTGATGGCCGGACGCACCGTCTTCGTCATCGCCCATCGTCTCTCGACGATCCGCAACGCGGACATGATCATGGTCCTTGATGAGGGACGGATCATCGAAGCGGGGACCCATGAGCAGTTGATGAAAACCGAAGGCCAGTACTGGCGCCTCTACACCGGAGTCTTTGAACTGGAGTGAGGGAAGAGAGGCCACGGCAACCGCCGTGGCCGATGAAGTCTAGAACAGCGACATGGTCAAAAAGGCCGAGGCCATCAGCGAGGAGACCAAGGAGACAACGGTGATCTGCGTGTTGATCGACGGACCAGCGGTATCCTTGAAGGGGTCTCCCACCGTATCGCCGACGACGGCCGCCTTGTGGGCCTCCGATCCTCGCCCGCCGTGGTTGCCCGCCTCGATGTACTTCTTCGTGTTGTCCCAGAGCCCTCCTGCATTGGACATGAAGAGCGCCAGGACCAGACCGCTGACGATGTTGCCCACCAAGAAACCTCCGATGGCATGCACCCCGCCGATGAAGCCGACGGCCAGAGTGGAGACGATGGCCATCAGGCCGGCGGGGATGAGCTCCTTGAGAGCCCCGACCGTGGCGATGTCGATGCACCGGTCGTATTCGGGGACCACCCCCTCGACGCCCTCACGCAGCCCCACGATGGTCTTGAACTGCCGGTGGATCTCAGCGATCATGCGCTGAGCGTTGCGTTCCACCCCGAGCATCAGCATGGCCGAGAAGACCGCCGGGATGGCGGCGCCCACCAAGAGACCGAAGAAGACATGGGGGTTCATGACGTCGAAGCCGTTGAGGAATTGCTCGCCCATGCCGAGGGCCAGAGCCGCATCGTTGACCTCGCTCATGAACGCTCCGAGCAGGGCGATGATGGTCAACCCCGCCGCGGCGATGGCGAAGCCCTTGGTCACCGCCTTCACCGTATTGCCCGCACTGTCGAGCGAGTCGGTCACATCCAGCGCCTCCTCCCCCAGATGGGCCATCTCGACCAAGCCGCGGGCATTGTCCACGATCGGTCCGTATGCGTCGTTGGAGATGATCATCCCAACGATGGAGAGCATCCCGACCGCCGACATGGCGATTCCGAACATCGCAAACCCCTCTCCGAGCGGATCGCACACGAGATAGGCGGCGAAGGCCGCCAACGCAATGCCCACCATGGCGGGAAGCACGCTGAGCATCCCGTAGGAGACGCCGCCGAGGATCGTGAACGCCGCCCCGCTCTGTGATGAGTCCGCCACGTTGCGCACCGGTCGCTTCTCATCGTTGGTATAGTAGTCGCTGGCGATCCCGATGATGGTCCCGACCAAGAGTCCGATGATGGCCGCCGCATAGAGACGCCAGGGGAAGGCGAAGATCCAGGTGGCCGCTGCGGTGAGGAGGGCGTACAATGCCGTCGTCACGTAGGTGCTGCTGTTCAGCGCATGGGTGGGGTTGTCCTTCTTCCCCATCCTCGCGGTGGAGACCCCGATGATCGAGGCGAAGAGGCCAAGGGCGGCGAAGCAGAAGACCATCGCCACATTCTTGCCCCCGGTCGCCCCATCGAGGGAGAGGGCCACCACCAGTGCGGCGGCGAGGCTGGCGACGTTGGAGTCGAAGAGGTCGGCTCCCATGCCCGCCACATCGCCGACGTTGTCACCGACGTTGTCAGCGATGACGGCGGGGTTGCGCGGGTCGTCCTCCGGGATACCGAGCTCGACTTTGCCCACAAGGTCGGCGCTGATGTCCGCCGTCTTGGTGAAGATGCCGCCGCCGGCTTTGGCGAACAGGGCGAGGGAGCTCGCCCCGAAGCTGAAGGCGAGAATCGTCGTCGCGTCCTCGGTGAGCAGGTAGACGATGGTCACGCCCAAAAGGCTGATGCCGACCACGGCCATGCCCATGACCGCCCCACCGCGGAAGCCGGTGAGAAAAGCGGGGCGGATGCCTCTCTGCGCCGCTACCGCCGTCTTGCGGTTGGCGATGGTGGCGACCTGGATGCCCACCTTGCCGGCGAGGGCTGAGAAGACCGCGCCTGCCAAGAACGAAATGGCCATGATGATGTTCTGGATCGACCCCTTCCAGATTGGAGTCGGGATGAAGAGAAGGATGAGAATCGCCATAATACCGGAGAAGCGGGCGAGGATTGAATATTCGCGCTTCAGGAATGCATTGGCGCCCTGCTCGATGATGCGCCCGATCTGTTCAACCCGTTCATGTTCAGATTTCTGGGCCTTGACCCATCTGTAGAGCCAGAAGGCCATGACGAACGAGCCGACCGCTATGGCGATTGAAGAGAGTTGGATAATGGTACTCATGCAAAAACCTACCTCTGGGGGTATGAACCCCTCTGCTGTTGATATGGAGCGGCGAGCCAACCGGCTCGCTCTTGAAGCGAATGAAGACTATCGCTTCTTTCCATCTCGATTATGCATGCACACCAGAACGAACTGCCTGGGTGTAGGAATACCATACGTAGTGTATTTTTGTCGTTGATGAGTGATGAGCGTGGTCCTGGCCGTCACCCAGACGCCCACGGCCACCACGAGCTCCAACAGGATTCTGCTCCCGAGTGACTTGACCACAGCAGCCGCCTGGACCACATGGGGAATTCTTTGGACAAGGGGAGCGCCGAACGGCGAGTCCATGCCCCCAAAACCACTGAGGACAGGGGGATTCGGGAGGCTGAACAACAGAACGAGGGAGAGCAATACCAAAAGGGGAATCATTGGACGAAGCGTTCCCATACGTGCCTCCTCTCACTCTCTCTGAACCTCCCTTGATTGTAATCTTCTAGCCTGATTCACGTCAAGGAACGTCTCGAGAGTGCGTGACCAGCACGATCCCGGCCACCACCAGCGGCAACGAAACGAGGTACTCCAGACGCAGCACCGACTCGCCGAGGAAGAGGGCGGAGAGCAGCGTGCCGCTGACCGGGATCAAGAAGTTGAAGATCGTGATGGAGCTGACCTTGTTGTACTTGAGCAGCAGCGTCCACAGCGAGAAGGCGATGGCGCTGAGCGCGGCGAGGTAGCCGAGCAGCAGATAGCCGGAGGCCGTGCTCCTGGGAAACGGGGACCCCATGATGAGGCCGATGAGCAGGAGGAGGAAGCCACCGATGAAGAGTTGCAACGCGGTCATCAAGACCGGGTCGATGCGCCGGCTCAGCCGCTTGCTGAAGAGGGCGCTGAAGGAGTGGAGGAAGGCGGCGATGAGGATGAACCCCTCGCCGGTGACCGTGAAGGAGAAGCCAAGCGAATCGTCGAGGTTGACGAGGATCACGGCGGCAAAACCAAGGAGGATGCCGATGGCTTTCTTGACGGTCACCTTGTCGTTGGTATAGGCGAAGTGGGCGAGCAGGGCGGAGAAGAAGACCGTCGATGCGTTGAGGATCGAGCTCTTCGCCCCGCTGATGTAGGAGACCCCGATATAGAAGAAGGTATAGTGGACCGTGGTCTGCACCAACGAGAGGGCGCCGATCTTTGTCCAATCCTTGCCGTCCAAAGAAGAGAGCGGTTGCTTCTCTCCCCGCTGGAAGGCTCGGAAGAGGAAGACGAGAAGCCCGCTCACGACAAAGCGCAGGCCGGCGAAGGCCATCTTGGCCGCGGTATCGTCACCGCCGACGGAGAAGAGGGTATACCCGCTCTTGATGGCGGGGTAGGCACTCCCCCAGAGAATCGCGCAGAGGCTCGCCAAGAGAGCGGCCACCACCGGGCGGGCCAAAAAAGACCGTTTTTGTTCCATATTCAGAGATGCTCCTTGCAAAAGCGTTGAAAATCATGAAAGCTCCCGCTCCTCAGGCCCTCGATGCTGGCCCCCCTGCCATTGATGAGGCAATCGGTGACGAGGTAGGTACTCATGCCGAGCTGGAGGGCCACCATATCCTCATCCACGTCGTTGCCGACCATCAGGCACTCCTCGGCCTTCCGGCCGATCTCTTTGAGCAGGTCCTCGTAGTAGGAGAGGTGGGGTTTGGTATAGCGGCACCTCTCATAGGTCGTGATGGTCTTGAAGTGAGCGGGCTCAAGACCCGCCCAGCGTATGCGCTCATGGGTAGCCTGCCACGGGAAGAGCGGGGCGGTGGCCAAGACCAGCTCATAGCCCTTGTCATCCAAGTATTCGACCACCTCAATGGCACGTTCGCTTCTCGTCGCCGCACGCTCCAGCTGATTGAATTCCCCACGATAGAAGGAAGTGAAGCGGGCATTGAAAGACTCGCTGTCAATGCCACTGACTGCAGAGAACGCGCGATCGAAACGCTCTTTGTTGGTCGACGTGCCCTCGCCCTCAAAGATCATCGCCTTCATCCCGGCGAACATGCCTTCAATGGCCGCCTCCACCTCGTAGCCAAGGGACGCACAGTGCTTGCCAAAGAGGTCGAAATAGCCGTGTATGAACGCGTCATGGTCGAGGGGCAGAAGCGTTCCGTCCAGATCGAAGAGGATGGTGGTGATGGCACTGAAATTCATCCCCTGATGGTAGGATAATAGCGGGGAAGGGTCAACCAAGGGTTAGGAGGCCGCGTTCACGGCATCCTGCACGATTGAAGGAGCACACAATACAGATACAGCATACCTGTTACCCAAAATCATACAGTTTTTTCTCTTCTGCATAGAGGTGATAAGAGAGATGTGCATCCCGTTGCAGCCGTCCGATCAGGATGAACGGTGGCAGATCAAGCGTTGCTGAAAACCGCCGGATGCTCTCCAACGAAAAATCTCCGGCGTGGACAAATTGAGTATACGAGACGGCGTTGATCAGTACATTCGACGCGTATCGATCAGCGTCCCACTCCCCTCTATCGTCCAAGGATTCATAATCGATGAGTCTGTCGTTCATGTCGTTGTTGATGATATGTCCGATTTCATGGAAAAATGTAAACCAAAAAATGTCGGCAAACCGCTGTCTATTGGTCATGACCAAACTCAGGGTAGCATCTGCATGCTTCTGTATAACCCCTTGTACTGGTGCCCCTTTGAAGTACCTGACGATTGAGAAACGGATCCCGCACTCACCGAGATGCTCCTTGAGAGCTAATTCAATCTCGTCAGCCTCTTTGAACATGAGTTTCTTAAACTCTGGTATTTTGCGTTTCAGCGCGTTGATGTCCAACACGGGGGCAACCTGTTGCCCAGCGGTAATCAACTCACTCATCCTCAGCCACGTGAACAACACATATGGCTCGGTGTGAGGAGCAGTTGCCAAGCGATACGCCCCTGCTCGGGCCATATCTGGGATTCTTACAAGATTACTGAGATTCAACAATCGTCGTAGTTCAATCACCAGAAATGAATCAAACGCCTGCCGATCCAAGAGCCCAAGACTCTTCAAATAGTCGATAATGACATGAATCTTCCGCACAATAGCAAGCTCATCTTGTGAGATGTTGTTCATCTCTTTTATTTCTGAGACTTCCATATCGTAATTTGCCTGTAAATTAATCCAAAACCCAGAGCGAATGCCCAAGGCATATTCAAGCTTTTTGGCAAATCCAACTGATATTGCTTTCTGCCCGCGTATGACCTTACTCACATGTGTTTCGCTGACATCGGTTCGTATTGCCAGCTCCTTCTGGCTCATCTGTCTTTCATCCAGAATCTCTTTTATGGTCTCTCCCGGGTGAATGATGAATTCACGGGATAATCCATTCAATTTTGGTGCCATGATAGTCCACTACCCCTTCTATTGTTATTGTCTTACATTTTCCTAATGAAACGGAATCGAGCTGTTCAACTCCGGGTTTGACGATAAGGCGAATATTCCCCGTCACGCTGATTCCGTACCTTCCTTTAAGATTTGCGGCCAGTTGATGTGGCTTTCCCAATCCGAGACTGAGAAAATCGAGAAACGTATCGGCTGCCCGTAATTGGTCAAAGCGCCTTTTCACCGCTTTGGCCATATCCATACCTCTTTTCTTCCCCATCAAGCCAAAGTCCATGAAATATCTGCTCACTGCCTTGTTGGCATACTCGATTTCCACACTACAAATCCAATGTCCATATTATCATTTAAAATTAACCAATTGGTTAATTCAATCCTATTACATTCTTTTGAATCATGCAAGCAGAATCTCGAACAGGTCGAGCTCAGACGTACGCACCGATAGTCCTGAACGTACAATCCGAGATGAAGGATGTCGTGAGTTGGGTGCTGATTTGAACGCATCGCACCAGAAAAGAAAAACCCCCAGGGAAAAGGAGGTTAAACCCTGGGGGAACAAAAGGAGGTTAGAAAAATCCGATTTCGTTGCCGGCCAACCTATGGAAGGCAGCATGTCGTTCTCTTTCTGAATCAGACAGTACCGAAACGAGGAAAAAACGTCAAGCAGTTTTCTTGTTTTTTTAGAAGTTTTTTCCTCTTTTTAATTACATTGTTACAACTTAGCAAAAAGGAACAAAAATTCTAAAAATCCTTCACATCAATCGAAGTCAAAATTCTTCATCGAGAGCGGCTGGCGGGTGTTCTCCAGCACGTCCCGCCACAACGCCCCTTCCAAATCCACGTGGTTGCGCTTGGACACCGCCACATTGATGGGCAGGTGGATGAACCGGTTGTGCAGCTGCCCGATGAGCAGCTGGGTCTTTCCCGCCATCGCCGCATGCACCGCATGGGCGCCCAGGCGTGCGCAGTAGATTGAATCGTAGGAGTCGGCCGGTGCACTGCGGATGATGTAAGAGGGGTCGATGTACTTCACGTTCGCCTCGATGCCCTCTCTCTTGAAGTATGCGCTGATCTGTTCCTTGAGGAAGACCCCGATGTCGTGGAACTTGATGTTGCCCGAAGCATCGGTCTCGGTGCTCTTGGGCAGCAGGTCCTGCCCCGCCCCCTCGCTGACCAGCACGACGGCGTGTCCACGGTCGAGGATCCGGCGTCGAAGGTGTTCCAAGAGCCCGTTGGGTCCCTCCAAGTCGAAGGGGTTCTCCGGGATCAAGCAGAAGTTCACATCACTCTGGGCCAACGAGGTGTTGGCGGCGATGAAGCCGGACTCACGGCCCATGACCTTCACCAGACCGATACCGTGGATTGAGTTCCTCGCCTCGACGTGGGCACCCCGGACCACCGGGACGGCCATCTGCACCGCGGTGTCGACCCCGAAGGAGGATTGGATCAGGGAGAGGTCGTTGTCGACGGTCTTGGGGATCCCGATGACCGCGATCTTCAATCCCCGCTTCTTGATCTCCTCAGAGATATCATAGGCGCCGCGCAGCGTCCCATCCCCCCCGATGGTCACGAGGATGTTGATGTTCATCTTCATCAGCGAGTCGACGATCTCCTCGACCTGCTTGCCGCCGCCGCGTGCCGAGCCGAGGATCGTGCCGCCCTTCTCCTGGATGTCGTCCACCAGATCCGGGTCGAGCGGGATGACCGGCCACGGGCTGTTCTCCAACAGCCCCTGGTAGCCGTACTGGATCCCGCTGATCCGCCTGACTCCGTAGCGATACCAGAAGCAGCGCACCACCGCCCTGATGACGTTGTTCAAACCGGGACAGATGCCGCCGCAGGTACAGATGGCCGCATGGACATGCGGGGGGTTGAAGTAGATCTTCTCCCGCGGTCCGGCAAGCTCGAGCGTCTCCTCGTGGCGCGGGATCGGGTGCCCGTTCTCATCGATGTCGGTGTCGATGCCAAAGAGGATGTGGTCGTCATCGCTGACGTAGGCGGCCTGTCCATCGTTCTGCGTCGTGCTCATCAGGATCGGGTTGGCGATCTTCGCCTCCCCGAGGCTGGCAATGGTGAAGTCCATCTTCTCACTGTTCATCGTCTCTCTCCTCAGTATTGTCGTATTGATCGATCAGGGCGCCAAGATCGGCCTTGAAGGCCTCATAGGAGGTCTCGGTACTCCGCTTTGCCTCTTGCTCAAAACTGCGGTAGCGTGTGATGAAGTCGTGGCCGAAGGGGGTGAGTGTCGCCCCGCTGCGCTGCGCTCCCCCCTTCTGGCGGTTGAGGACAGCGATGCCCAGCTCCCGTTCCAGGTTCTGCACCATGGCCAGTGCCTTGGTGTACGAGATGCCGAGGCTCATCGCGGCTTTGCGCAATGAGCTGTGCTCGGCTACTTTCTCCAGGAGCCAGAGCACCCCGATGCCCATGAACTTTTCGCTCTCCTCATCAATGAGGTAGAGCTTCACCTTCAGCTCCATACCTCCCCTGCCGCTCGGTGGACCAAGTCCACCAGCTCCTCAATCTTATCACACTCCACCGAGCAATAGGCAAGGCGGAGGGTGACATTTGCGATGTTGATGCACCCCACCTGATAGTGCTCCAGGAGGTAGCGCCGCAATACCTCGGCACTCCCCTTGGTCTTGAACGCCATGAAGTAGCCGCTGTTGAAGGGGTACGGAATGAGCAAGTCGTTGCCCTCGTGCTTCTTCAGCGCCCTTCTCAGTACATCATACCGCTTCTTCATCTCGCTGAACACCGCCTGCTTGTCCGCTGCATAGCGCTTCCCGTTCTGCATCGCCTCCACCAACAACGACTGGCCGGGCTTGTCACAGTTGGAAACGGTGGAGCGGATGATGCCGAGCGTCCGTCGGTTCAGCGCATCGAGGTGTGCGTCGGTGAGCTCCTTCGAGCCGTAGGTGACGAAGCCGATGCGGAAGCCCCAGACCAGCTCCTCCTTCGTCGCGCCATCGCACTTGACGGCGAAGATGTTCTTGTGGGCATCACAGAGGGCGGAAAAGAGGCTCTCCTTGGCCGTCTCTTCCTCGAAGAAGAGGCCGAAGTATGCGTCGTCGCTGATGACCATCAGCTCCATCCCCTCATCGGCGAGGGTGACCAGGGCATCGACGATGGCTTGGGCGTCGCCCTTGGTCGGCGTATAGCCGGTGGGGTTGTTGGGAAAATTCAAGAGGAGGCGCGCCCGCTTGGAGGGGATCGCACGCAGCGTGGCCACCATGGCCTCGACGTTGAAGGCTCCTGTCTCGTCATAGAGGGGGAAGCTCACCATCTCCCCTCCTTGCTGGTGGACGTAGATCAACTCGTAGTTGTCCCAGGCAAGGTCGGGGACAACGAGGGTGTCGCCCGGCTGGAAGAAGAGCATGGCGATGATCGAGAGGCCGTGGGTGAGGCCGGCGGTGACGATCGGCAGGCTGAAGCGCTTTCCTTCAAGCGACGGATTCTTCTTGATCATCTCCTCCTTCCACATCGCGCGGAGCCGCGGATCGCCGCCTCCGGGAGCGTAGGCGAAGATGTCTGCGGGCTTGAAGGACGCAGTATCGAACTTGTTGTAGATATCACTGAGGTGCATCGGCTGCCCACCACTGGTGGACATGCCGACCGTGGCATTGAAGCGCTTGGCCTGCGATCCTGCCTCGGCGGCTTGGGCTACGATGCCCTTGGGAAAGAAGATTCTTCGTCCGATGTCACTGAGCATGGAATCGACGATGGTCCCGCTCAACGCTTCATTCAGTTCGACGGCTAATGGGTGCATGGCAAATCCTCCTGAGATACCATTAGTATATACATGGATTCTTAGGGAAAGTCACGTTAAAAGAGTTCGCCCTGCTCTTTTGGCAAGTTTTCATCCTTTTTATTGAGTAATGAGATAAAAGTCTCCTCATCAACCACCGTCACGCCAAGCTCGATGGCACGATCGAGCTTGCTCCCTCCCCCCGATCCGGCGAGCAGGTGGGTGGTCTTCGCGGTGACTGAGCTCACGGTCCGCCCTCCCCGTCGTTCGACCTCCTCCATCGCCTTGGAGCGAGGGGTGAAGTGTTCAAAGCTGCCGGTGACGCACCAGGTCTGGCCGGAAAAGCTGTCATCGGTGGTTCGCTCCTCGTCGCCCGTCGCCTCCATCGAGAGCCCCAATTCGGCCAGCGCGCTGATCCGCCTCCGCATCGCCGCTTCGGTGAGCGAGGCGATGTACAACTCGGCGCTGCGTTCCCCGATCTGCTTGATGGAGACGAGGCGCCCGGTATCGTTGGCATCGGCGACGGCGAGGAGCTTCTCCATCGAGTCGAGGCCCGCATCGAGGAGCACCTCCACCCCCTTCTTTCCGAGCTCGGGGATGCCCAACGAGACCAGCACCGTCTTGAAGGGGCGCGAGAGGCTCTCACGCACCCCCTCCTTGATGAGGGCGATCTTCTTCTCTCCGAAGCCCGGCGCTCCAGAGAGCGTCGCATCGTAGTCGATGCGGTAGATGTCGTCGATGTCAGTGAGGACGCCCAACTCCATGAGGAAAGCGATGGTCTCCGGGCCGTAGTTCTCGATATCCATGCCCCCCTTGCCGGCGAAGAACTCGATGCGGCCGCGCACCTGGGCGGGGCAGTCGGCATTGGGACAGAAGGTGTGCGCCCCACTCTTGACCAGGGGGGTAGCGCAGACCGGACAGTGGGCGGGAAGATGCCAGAGCCCCCCTCCCTCTCCCTTCTCCAGCACCCGCTCGACCGCGGGGATCACATCGCCACGGCGCGAAATCTCCACCGTGTCGCCCACCCCCAGCTCGAGCATCGAGATGTAGTCCTGGTTGTGCAGCGTGACGTTGCTGATCACGGAGCCGGCGAGCTGCACCGGCCTCAGGCGGGCCACCGGGGTGACGCGTCCGCTGCGCCCGACCTGTACGTCGATCGCCTCCACCACCGTCTCCGCCTGCGGGGACTCGAACTTGTAGGCCATCGCCCAGCGGGGGTGGTGGCCGGTGTACCCCAGCTTCTCGCGCGCCTCGAGGGAGTTGACCTTCGCCACGAGGCCGTCGATCTCATAGGAGAGGGAGGCCCGCTGCGCCGTCTCCTCCTCGATGAACGAGGCGAGGTCGGAAAAACTTCCGCTGGAGCCCGCCACATCGGCCGCCTGCAGCTCTGAGGCAGCCATCTCCCGGTCGGTGTGGAAGTAGGCGAGGTTCTTGTTGAGCCGGAATCCCCATGCGGAGAGCTGGCTGAGGATTTCGAGGTGGGTCTGCTGCCCCCCCTCCCAGAACCCCTCGTAGACGAAGATCTGGAGCGGGATTTTCGCGACCTCACGACTCTTGTTGCGCCGGATGGTGCCGGCGGCGAGGTTGCGGGGGTTGGCGTAGGGAATCTCCATCTCAGCGTTGATCTTGTCGAAGGAGGGCTTCGGCAGGTAGATCTCTCCCCGCACCGCCACCGAGGCGGTCGTGGGAATCGAGAGGGGCACGCTCGCGATGGTCTTCACGTTCTCGGTCACATCGTTGCCGATGAAGCCGTTGCCCCGCGTAAGGGCGCGGTCGAGCAGACCGTCTTCGTAGTAGAGGACGATCGAGATGCCGTCGATCTTCTCCTCGATGACGATGCCGACCTCCTTCTCCCCCTTCTTTTCGGTCTTCTCAATCCACGAGAGCAGCTCGGAGGCGCTATACGATTTGTCCAAGCTGAGCACCGGGATGGTGTGTTCGCGCTCGGCGAGCGAGGTGTCGAGGTCGCTGCCCACCCGCTGTGTCGGGCTGTCCGCCTCCCGCAGTTCCGGGTGGGACGTTTCCAAGGCGACCAGGCGGTCGAAGAGGCGGTCGTATTCGAGGTCGCTGACCTGGCTGTGTCCATCGATATAGTAGGAGCGCTGGTATTCGGTGAGGAGGGCGCTCAGACGGATGATCTCTGCTTTGGCATCATGCATGAACCAATTGTATGCGTTTGAGCACTCAGATTGCAAGAACCAACGCATTGCCTTGATTGGGAGTGCATGGTATCGTTTGAGCTACGAACGAGGTTCATAGTGACAGAGAAACGACCCCCCATTGCAAAGCTCGGCATGCTCACCGGTCTGATCGTCCGCACGACGGTTGCACGCGGCAAGATCCGCAACATCACGCTACCGACGCTGGACAACCGGTTCACCGTGGTGGGGACCCGGGATATCGGCGGAACCAACCGCGTCAAGGCGATCGTGAACGCCACGCCACTCTTCACCTCCTCGACCGTCTCCTACAAGGGACAGCCGGTCCTCGCCATCTTCGGTCCGGACAGCGAATCCATCGAGCTGGCAGCCCGGCAGGTGGTCATTGAATACGAAGCGGACGAAGCTGAAGAGGGGGGCGGCGCCACCCCGTACACCTGGGCATTCGGCTCCCTTGAGGAAGCGACGTCAGTGGAGGGGGCGCTGACGTTGGAGCGTACCTACCGGTACGGCAAGCTCGATACGGTCAACAGCACGCTCAGCCGAATCACGGTCGAGCTCATCGGCGGGGACCTGCACATCTCGCTGCCCACCCAGTGGCCGCACCATGTACGGGAGACGGTGGCTGAGGTGACCGGATACCCGAAGAAGCGGATTTCCCTCCACACTGAAGTCTTTCACGCCCCCCATGATGAAATGCTCTTCATCCCCTCGATGCTGGCCGCCATCGCCGCCCTCGGCGCGCTCAAGAGCGGCACCTCTGTACAGCTCTTCTCTGTCATCTCCAACCGAAGGCCGGAGCTGACGATCAAGCGCAAGAGCTGGTACACCCCCGATGGACGGGTCCATGGGGAGAAGATCGAGGCCGAGGTGGACCAGGGTGCGGCCCTGCTCTTCAGTGATGAGATGGCCAACCACCTCATCGCCGGCCTCGCCCCGCCCTATGACCTGGAGGCGCTCTCGATCTCCATCACCTTCCGCACCAGCGCCAAGGAGCCGGCCCACTTCCATGGGGACCTGGGGTACAGCGATGCGCAGGCGTGTACGGAAACCCACTACAACACCATCAGCAAGCTCGTCGGCTACAACCCACTCACCTGGCGGTTGAAGTTCCTCAGCGATGGAGGCAACAACGCCATCAAGACGGAGAAGTGCACCAAGCTCAAGGAGGTGCTGGAGGACGTGAGCGAGCGCTCGGGCTTTTTGCGCAAGTGCGCCGCCTATGAGATGCAGGGCCAGATGAAGGTCAAGCTCTCCACCTTCCTCAACTACAGCCGGGGGACGGCCATCGCCTGTGCCCCGGGCATCAGCGGCTTCTCAAGCGAATGCCGCCAGATAACCCAGCAAGCGGTCCAGATCACCCTCAACGCAAACAACAAGGTCGAGATCAACACCTCGTTGCCGACGACCGGTTCGAGCGCCGAGGTCTGGAAACAGATCATCAAGAACGAGTTGGCCATCGACAAAGGGGACATCACCTTCACCGAGGATTTCTCCCGCATCATCGACAGCGGACCGGTGGTCCTCTCGGTGGCGATCGGGCGGATGCCGCAACAGATCAAACGCGCCTGTGCCCTCATCAAGGAGAAGCGCTTCGTGCAGCCGCTCCCGATCAGCGAGAGCGTCCTCTCGCCGCGCCAAAGCGGCTCCAACACCGCCCTCTTCACCTCCAACACCTGGGTGGCCATCGCCTTGGAGCTTCAGATCGACGCCATCATGCTGCAGCCGGTGATCCGCTCGGTCTGGGCCACCATCACGATGCCCAAGGCCCCCAATGAGGAGATCGTGCGCAACAAGGCCCACCGCTCGATCGTCAGGGCGCTCAAGGAAGCGGGTGGAGAGCTCTCCTATACGAGCAACTTCGCCATCGACATCAAGATCATCAGCGACGGGGAGCAGCTGCCCTCCTCCATCAGCAGCGCGGTGCGGGCGGCGGTGAACAGTGCCTTCCAGAGCGCCGTGGAGCAAGCATTGAGCAGCGCGGTGACACGATTCCCCATCGACGGGAACGTCCTGCTCGCCTCCATCAAGGGGAAATCATGAAGATAGATTGCACCATCGACGGCAAGGCCCTCTCCCTCTCGGTCAACTCCAACAAGCCGCTCTCGTTGATCCTGATGGAGGACCTTGAGAACCAGAGCCTCACCAGCTACTGTCGGGGAAGCGCCTGCGGAAACTGCCTCGTCCTGGTGAACGACGAGGCGGTCCTCAGCTGCCTGGTCCCCGCGTTCCGTATCAGGGGGGCGAAGATCAGGACCTTCGAGAGCTATCAACGGAGCCGCCAATACCGGGATATCGAGCGCGCCTACAAGGCAACCGGCATCAGGCCATGCCCCGCGTGCTACAATGCGCGCACGATCATCATCGAGTCGATCCTCCAGGATCTCACCGATGGCAAGCAGCAGGATGGCACCCCCATCGCCCGGGACGTGAAGCTGGACAACGAGAAGATCATCCGTGAGTTGAGCCTGAACACCTGCCAGTGCATGGACATGGCTGAGCTCATTCAAATCGTCGAGATCGCCTTGGGCTATCGCAACAGGAGGCGCCGTGTTCGAAGGAGTTAGGTCCCCACTCATCTATACCCCCCGCTCACTGAGTGAGTTTGCCACCGTCATCGGCCGCCACCCCCAGGCGATCCTCTGGGCAGGCGGCACCTACCTGATGAGCCGGAGCGACTACTATCCCACAGAGGCGAGGGATGGAATCATCGACCTCTCCTACATGGAGGAGCTGAAACGCATCACCCGAACCGACCGCTACGTCGAGATCGGGGCGATGGTCACCGCTCGCCAGCTGCTGAGCGCCGGCAGGTTGCTCCTCCCCCCGATCCTCCAACAAACGCTGAGTTCGATCGGCACCCAGATCGTCCGTCGCCAGGTCACCGTCGGCGGCTCGCTCTGCATCAGCGACGCACGCTTCTCCCTCTCCACGACGCTGGCCATCCTCGCCGCAACCGCCGAGGTGAAACGGTATGACAATGGGAAGGTGACCACCCACTGGATTCCCATCGCGAAGCTCTACGAGAAGGATGGAAAGCTGAACCTCGGCGCAAAGAACGCCCTGCTGACCCGGATCAGGATCGGCCTGGAGTTCGGCGATTTCCAGCGCTTCGTGGTCTTCGGCGACCCTATCCGAAGAAGCGACGAGTGTGGTATAGTGGCGCTTCAAGCCAAGCGGGAGCAGAACGGCCTCTCCAAGGTCCAGTTCTGCGTCACCTTCCCGGGCAAAGCCTTCCACATCAGCAAGGACATCGAGTCCAAGCTGTCGGGTTCGGCGCTGCCGATTCATCCGGAGAAAGTCAACATCCTCAGCCATGAGCTGGTGGCTGAATTGACAAAGATGCACAGCACGATCAGCGAGCTGCAACTTGAACGGGCCAGGCGGATCTTCGAATCCTTCCTCCACGACCTGAACAGCCAATCGCTCTTGTAGCGGTGCATACGACAGGGGTCTTATGAACGAGTACATACCAGAGAACACATTTGTCCATCTGCACAACCACACCGACTTCTCGCTGCTCGATGGGGCCGCCTCCATCTCCAAGTATATGGAGCGGGCCCGGAGCCTCTCCATGGGCTCCCTGGCCATCACCGACCACGGCAACATGTTTGGGGCGGTGCGCTTCTACAACGCCGCGCGGGAGGCGGGCATCAAGCCGATCATCGGCTGTGAGTTCTACTGCAATCCCGCCGACTACACCGAGCGACCGGCAAGCGGGGGCAAACGGACCCACCAGTACCACCTCATCCTCCTGGCGATGAACGAGACCGGTTACCACAACCTGATGAAGCTCAACAGCCTCGCCTACACCAATGGCTTCTACTTCAAGCCCCGCATCGACGATGCCCTGCTCGAGGCGCACAACGAGGGCCTCATCTGCCTCTCCGCCTGCCTGGGCGGCGAGATCCTCCAGCACCTCCTCAACGGTCAGTACGAGGAGGCAAAGCGGCGGGCACTGTGGTTCTCCTCCCTCTTCGACGATGGGCGCTACTACCTGGAGATCCAGGACCACGGCCTTCCTGAACAGAAGAGGACCAACCCGCTCTTGAAGCAGCTCAGCGATGAGACCGGCATCCCCTTGGTCTGCACCAACGACATCCACTACATCGACCAGAGCGACGCCAATGCCCACGATCTCCTGCTCTGCGTCGGCACCAACAGCAAGAAGAACGACCCCGACCGCCTGCGCTTCCCCAACGACCAATTCTACATGAAGAGCGAAGAGGAGATGCGGAGCCTCTTCTCCTGGTGCCCTGAAGCGGTGGAAAACACCGCCCGCATCAGTGAGCGCTGCAACCTCGAGATCCACTTCCCCGGCCCGCTGTTGCCCGACTTCGTCGTACCCGAACCCTTCGACAGCCCCGCCGCCTACCTCCGCCACCTCTCCAACGAGGGACTGAAGGAGCGGTACGAGGTCGTCACCTCCTCGTTGCAGGAGCGCTTGGACTACGAGCTGGACGTCATCATCAAGATGCAGTACGAGGGGTACTTCCTCATCGTCATGGACTATATCCAGTGGGCCAAGCGCCACCAGATCCCCGTCGGGCCGGGACGCGGCTCGGGTGCCGGCTCCTTGGTGGCCTACGCCACCGGCATCACCGGGATCGACCCCATCAAGTACAACCTCCTCTTCGAGCGCTTCCTCAACCCCGAGCGGGTGAGCATGCCCGACTTCGACATCGACTTCTGCTTCGAAGGGCGGCAGGATGTCATCAACTACGTGACCGAGAAGTATGGCGTGGCCCGCGTCGCCCAGATCGCCACCTTCGGGACGCTGAAGGCCAAGGCGGTCGTCAAGGACGTCGCCCGCGTCCTGGACATCCCCTTCGACGAATCCAACGAGATCTGCAAGCTCATCGGCGATGATCTGAACATGACCCTGGAGAAGGCGTTCGCCCAGTCCAACGACCTGGTGGAGCTGGAGCAGAAGGGCGGCATCTACCGTGAACTCTTCGACGCCGCCCGACGCCTGGAGGGGCTCAACCGCCACACCTCAACCCACGCCGCCGGCGTCGTCATCGGCAAGGAGGATTTGATCAACTACGTCCCCCTCTACCGCGATGCGAAGACCGGGGCGATCTCCACCCAGTACACGATGGAGTACCTGGAGGATTGTGGCCTGGTGAAGATGGACTTCCTCGGCCTGAAGACGCTGACGGTCATCAAGCACACCCAGGCTTTGATCCGCAAAAAGGATCCCACCTTCGACATCGAAAAGATCAGCGAGAACGACGGGCCGACCTACGCCATGCTCGGGCGCGGGGAGAGCAGCGCGGTCTTCCAATTCGAGAGCTCCGGCATGCAGTCGATCCTCAGGGAGTCCAAGCCCACGACCATCGAGGACCTCGTCGCCCTCAACGCCCTCTACCGCCCCGGCCCGATGGCCTATATCCCCCAGTACATCAACAGCAAGCTCGGGCGCCAGCCGATCACCTACGCCGACCCGGAATTGGAGGACGAGCTGAAGACCACCTACGGCGTCATCGTCTACCAGGAGCAGGTGATGAAGGTCGCCCAGATCATCGCCGGCTACTCGCTCGGCAGCGCCGACATCCTCAGACGCATCATGGGCAAGAAGAAGGTCGCCGCCCTGGAGAAGGAGAAGGTCAAGTTCATCGCCGGGGCGAAAGCCTTGGGCAGAAGCGAGCAGCACGCCATCGAGATCTTCGAGATGCTCGAGCCGTTCGCCGGGTACGGCTTCAACAAGAGCCATGCGGTGGCGTACTCGGTGGTCGCCTACCAGACCGCCTATCTGAAGGCCAATTGGCCGGCTGAATTCTGGGCTGCGAACCTCACCAACGAGATGAACAATCCCGACAAGTTCAGCGAGTACCTGCAGACCGTCAAGGGGATGGGCATCGAGATCCTCCCCCCCTCCATCAACTACTCAGAGCAGCACTTCGCCGTCGTCGACGACAAGATCGTCTACGGCCTGGCCGGCATCAAGAACGTCGGTGAGGGGGCGGTCGCCGCCATCGTCGCCGAGCGTGAGGCGGGCGGTCCGTACACCGACCTCGTCGACTTCCTCACCCGCCTCGACACCAAGATCCTCAACTCCAAGCTCTTGGAGTCGCTCATCAAGGCAGGCGCCTTCGATTCTCTTGGGGTCAACCGCCCCACGCTGCTGGAGAACCTCAGCGATGCAGTGAACCACGTCTCCAAGATCCGAGAGGCGACCGCCTACGGGCAGATCTCCCTCTTTGACGAGGAGACCGAGGCGGAGATGAACACCTTCGAGATGAAGGTGGTCGACGACTGGCAGCTGGGTGAGAAACTGGAGACCGAGAAGAGCCTCTTGGGCTTCTACATCTCCGGCCATCCGCTGGACAAGTGGCGGAGCATCATCGCCGAGCGCGTGACGGTCAACACCGCCGACCTTGAGCGGGTGAACACCGATCGCGTGACCAATGTCATCGCGATGATCACTTCCATCCGGCCATTCACCACCAAGGGCGGGCAACTGATGGCCTTCCTGCAGCTGACCGACCACAACGCCACCTTCGACGCCACCCTCTTCTCCAAAGGCTTCGAGGAGTATCGTCAGATCCTCAGAGTCGATGGGATCTACGGCTTCGAGGGGCGATTCGACGCGTCGCGCGGAGTAGAGAAGATTTCATTCATCATCGATCGGATCGTCGAGGATCCCGCCTCGTTGCCGCCGTTGGCGCTGAGGCGGTGCCACATCGAACTGGAGAAGTCCTTCTGCGCCAACACCGAGATGCAAGCGCTGCGTGACAGCTGTCTCTCCTGGCCCGGCTCCTGCTCGGTGCTGTTGCACTTCAAGGACCAGGGCAGGAACCTCGATGCATCGGTTGCCTGTGGCCGGGAGTTCTCGGTGCGGTGCAGCAAAGACCTGGAACAAGAGCTCAGAGAGAACCCCGCGGTCCTGCGCGTCTGGTTCGACTGACGGCATAAGGGAGGAGAATCATGCACTATACCACGTACCCGACCATCGCACAGACCTCCGGCGGCAGCACGTTCTTCATGACCCTCGCCTCCATCCTGGCGAGCCTCCTCTCCTTCTACTCCCTGCTCATCTGGCTGCGGATCGTCATCACCTGGATCCGCATCCCACAAAACCCGCTCTCCCACGCCCTGGCGAAGATCGTCGACCCCTACCTCGACCTCTTCAAGTCCATCACGGCGCTCAAGCGGGAGCGCTTCGACCTCACCCCGCTCGCCGCGCTGGCCGCCCTCTCGGTGGTCCAGTCGATGCTGCGCCTCTACGGCAGCTACGGCACGATCACGCTGGGCATGGTCCTGGCCCTGCTGTTGCAGACGCTCTGGTCGTACCTGGCCAGCCCGATCTTCTGGTTCCTCCTGATCCTCTTATCTGTCCGCCTCTACTTCTGCTACCGTCCCAGCCCCCAAACGATCAGCTACATCGCCATGCTCGACTCGCTCGTCGGCTTTCTGCTCAACTGGGTACAGCGCCTCTTCTACCCCGGCAAGAGCGTCAACGATCGACGCCTCGTGACCACCACCTTGATCTTCGTCCTCGTCCTCTACCTCACCAGCTCGGCCCTCATCAAGGCCCTGGTGACGCTCGTCTCCCGACTCGGGTTCTAGCATGCCGCGCTTCCTCAGGGGCTTGGATGAATCGGTTTCGACCCTCCCCGGGGTGGGCCCGGCCGCCAAGGCCGGGTACGCCGAGCTGGGCATCGAGACGTACAGCGACCTCCTGCTCCTCGCCCCCCGCACCTGGGAGGACCGCTCGTCCATCATGGCCGTGGGCTCGGTGGGCGACGGCGAGAATGCCAACACCATCGTCGAGGTCCTCTCCCACTCCTGGTTCGGCTTCAAGAACGCCAAGAAGCGAACGCTGAAGATCATCGTGCGCGATGTCTCGGGCGAAGGGGATGGGCGGCTGAGCCTCCTCTGCTTCGGACGCAATTTTCTGGAGAAGACGATCCGGGTGGGCAAACGCTACTACCTCTGGGCGCAGGTGCACACCCACATGGGTGAGAAGCAGAGCTCCCAGTTCGAGGCCTACCCCATCGGCGACGACCTCTCCATGCCCCCGCAGTTCGGCGCCATCCTGGCCATCTACCCACTGCGCCTCTCGCTCACCCAACGGCTCATCAGGACCAACATCAAGGCGGTGCTCGACCGAGTCGACAGCTTCTACGATGAACTTCCCCCCTCCCTCAGGGAGCGGCACGACCTCCTCTCCACCGACGAGGCCATCCGGACCTACCATGCGCCTTCTTCGCTTGCCGCCCTCGAGCAGAGCCGGAGGACCCTCGCCTTCAGCGAGCTCTTCTACCTCCAGCTCGCCACCCGACGGAGGCAAGAGGTCAGGGAGCGGATAGCCCCCGCCAAAGCCGCTCCCACCAAACTTGAACTCGCCCTCATCGAGCGCCTCCCCTTCACCTTGACGGGGGACCAGATCACCGCCTTGAAGGAGATCCGCCTCGACTTGGCGCGGGTGGAGCCGATGAACCGCCTGCTCCAGGGCGATGTGGGGAGCGGCAAGACCTTGGTGGCGTGGATCAGTGCGCTCTACGCCCTCGGCCGAGGCGGCCAGGTCGCCTTCATGGCCCCCACCGAGCTGCTGGCGCGCCAGCACGCCGAGAGTGCGGCGTCCCTCTTGGGGAACCTCGGCATCCGCCTCGCCTTCCTCACCGGGAGCGTGAAGAACAAGGAGCGCAAATACCTCTTGGAGGCGGTACGGGAGGGGGAGGTCGACATCCTCATCGGCACCCATGCCCTCTTCTCCGCCGAGGTGGTCTTCAAGGACCTGCGCTACGTCATCATCGACGAGCAACACCGCTTCGGCGTCGAGCAGCGCCTCGCGCTGCTGGCCAAGGCGACGGTGCCCGACCTCCTCCTGATGACCGCCACCCCAATCCCCCGCACCCTCAGCCTGACGGTCTTCGGCAACCTCAACATCTCCACGCTGAAGACGATGCCCGCCGGGCGCAAGCCGGTGGTCACCCACCTGGTCAGCGAAGCGAGCCGCAAACGGATGTATCGCTCCGTCGGCGTCGAGTTCTCGCGAGGCCACCAGGCGTACTTCGTCTACCCCCGCATCGACGACAGCGGCGAGGATGATGTGCGCGACGTGACGAATATGTTCGAGTACCTCAAGGAGGAGTACCCCGGCATCCCCTCCGCCCTCATCCACAGCCGCCTCGACGAGGAGGAGAAGATCGCCATCCTGCGCTCCTACCAGAAGGGAGAGCTCTCCTACCTCGTCTCCACCAGCGTCGTCGAGGTGGGCATCGACATCCCCAACGCCACCGTCATGGTCATCGAACACGCCGAGCGCTTCGGCCTCTCCGCCCTCCATCAGCTCAGAGGCCGAGTCGGACGCTCAGCTCTGCAGTCGTACTGCTTCCTCGTCTTCTCCTCCCAGCTCACCGAGGAGGCCAAGAGCCGGCTGACGGTGCTCAAGAACTCGAACGACGGCTTCTACATCGCCGAGCAGGACCTGCTCATCCGTGGCCCGGGCGAGCTCTCCGGAGTCCGTCAGTCCGGGTATCTGCGCCTCACCTTCGCCTCGTTGACCGAAGACCTCTCGCTCATCCAGCTCGCCCGAACGGAGGCCGACCGCATCCTCTCCTCAAAAGACGGGCTCTTGGGCGCCGAGTACGAGACGATCCGCAGCGTCCTCTCCAACGCCCCGCCCTTCGACGTCGAGGCGAGCGAGGCGTAGGGCCCCTTGTACAAAGAGGCCCGCCTCCCTATCATCTAGGCATGCGTATAACCGGTGGCATCTATCGCGGCCGCAGGATCGTCTGCCCGCCCGGCATCATCCGCCCGGCGATGGACATGATGCGTGAGTCGCTCTTCTCGATCCTCGGCCCCCTGGAGGGGATGAGCTTCCTCGACCTCTTCAGCGGCAGCGGCTGCGTCGGCATCGAGGCGGCGAGCCGCGGCGCCTCGCTTGTGCACCTCGTGGAGAAGGACCGGCAGAAGAGAGAGACGATCCTCTCCAACATCTCGATGGTGGAGAGCGAGATCACCCTCTTCATCGCCGACGTGTTGCGCTTCATCCCCACCGCCAAGCGCAACTACGACATCGTCTACGCAGACCCTCCGTTTCCGATGAAGAACAAAATCGGCATCGGCCAAGCCGCAGAGCACCAAAACCTCCTCACCGACGGCGGCCTCTTCATCATCCATTTTCCCAAGGAGGAGGTGCATACGTGGCCCGATGAGATCGGAGCGCTCGTCTGTACCGACCAACGCTTCTACGGGCGCAGCACGCTCCGCTTCTATACCAAATCCCCAGGAGAACGTGATGTATAGCGATTTAGCCACCATCGATGAGAGCGGCGTCTCCCATAGCCGTTACGCAACCTACAGCCATGAGACCGACCGCTACGGTCGATCGCGCCTCTCCTTCTACTTCTCCATCATCCAGGAGGCCGCCGGCCTCCACGCCGCGATGCGCGGCCTCTCCATCACGGCGATGCAGGAGGAGGGCAAGACCTGGGTCATCACACGCAACAAGGTCGAGGTGCAGCGCTGGGCCCGCTGGGGCGAGGTGATCAACGTCAAGACCTGGGCGGCCAAGCCGGTACGCCTCCATATGCCCAGGATCATCGAGGGGTACGACCGGGACGGGGTCCTGCTCTTCCGAAGCACCACCCTCTGGGCGATCCTCGATGTGGAGAGCGGGCGCCCCCAACGCCCCGAGGGGTACTCGGCGCGCATGATCCTCCCCGCCGATGATGATGAGAGGCACCCCACCGCCGTCGCCATTCCCAAGCCAATCAGGAAAGATGAGGGCCTGGTCGTGGTGGGACGCAGTACGGTGGTTCCAACCTATGACGACACCGATCGCAACCGCCACGTGAACAACATCGTCTACCTCAACTGGGCCCTCGGCTCCCTGCCCGCCCTGTTCCGTGACCAGTACAACACCCGATCCATCGATGCCTCATACCTGAGACAGACATTCCTCGATGATGAGCTGACCGCCCTGACGTGGGCTGCGGGAGAAGCGGTCTTCACGCAGGATGAACCCACCCTCTTTCACCAGATCATCCGCGGTGATGATGAGGTGGTCTGGCAGGCGCATTCACTCTGGCAGAAGCGGGAGGCGTTCAGAGCTTGAGACGGCGAAGCGACGGCTCCTTGCCCAACAACAGGCCGATGTTCTCCGGGGCGAAGATGCGCCCAACGCGGCGGTTTGCGCTGTAGTAGCAGTACCAACACGCCTCGCTCTCCTTGTAGCTCACATCACAGCTGACGATATAGGAGCTCGCCCACCCCGACTTGGGGAGGGTGAGCAACGGCTTGCGCGGCGCCGCTTTCCAAGCGATCCCATCGCTGCTCTCAAGCTGCACGAGGGCGGAGATGCTCTTGCCCTCCTTCTTGTCCCAGCTGTAGGCGCACTGGAGGCCCACGTACCCATCCTCGACCCTCACGACCCGGACACTGCCCACCGCCATGTTGCGATACAGGTCATCGGCATCGGGGGCCAGCAGCGGCCGTCCCTCCTCGTAGGGAACGTAGGGACCGAAGAGTGAGTCGCTTGTGGCCATGGCGAAGTAGCGGCTGCACTTCTGCCGGCTGTCGAAGAGACGGCGGTGGGAGACCCCGTAGTAGAGGCGGTACACACCCCCTGTCTTGATGATCTGGGGGCGGCTGATCCTCGGCTGGGAGAGCCCCTCGGTGGCAAACGGCACATCGGCTGAGTCGAGCAGGAGCCGGGGCTCATCGAAGATCAGGAGATCCTTCGAGGCGGAGATCTCGAAGCGACTGCGGGAGAGCTTCTTGGCTTCCCCTTTCACCCGCTTCTTCCGTATCTGGGGCAGATCGGGGTTGTGCTTCTCGTAGAGGAGGTACCAGGTCCCATGCTCGAAGAAGAGCGAGGGGGAGCGCCCCCTGAGGCGCACCATCTTGCGTGGCTCCCAGCTGATTCCGTTCTCGCTGATGAAGTGCTCGATGCCGATCCAGCTGTGTCCGAAGAGGTGCCACTTGGCGTCGGGGCTCTCCTCGGGAAAGAGGAAGAAGGGGTCGCCGAGCGCCGGCATATACCAGGTGCCCGGGATGACCGGCCGCTCGCTGAAGGGGTACCAAGAGAGGTTTGCGAAGGCAGCGGTATTCTGCACCATCGTCTACTTCCTGGGTTTTCTGGAGAAGAGTGGGCTCAGCTTCTCTTCGAGGTTGAATTTGGTGTTGAGCGCCTTGATGATCCGCGAATAGAGGAAGAAGCTGCCGCCGATCGACACGAGGAAGGTCAGGCCCAGGTAGAGGGGGACGAGCGAACTCTCCGGATCGACGAACCGGGTGAGCAGGATGAAGCAGATGACGAAGATAATCATCATCAAGAGGATGTTGACCACCGTGGCGGCAAGCATGAAGAGGATGGTATTGGTACGTTTAGACATTTGTTTCGTCTCCTTTGTCGAACATCAGGAAGGCAGCCAAGAGGATGCCGCTGACCACCAGCGACGCATCGGCGACGTTGAAGGTCGGCCATCGCTCGAATCCCAGAAAGCCATAGACCTTCACGCTGATGAAGTCCACCACCCGGAAGGAGCGGAAGATCCGGTCGATGAGGTTGCCGATCCCACCCCCCAAAAAGAGGGCGAGGATCCACCGATACGGTCCTGTGGCGGCCACTTTGCCACTCACCATTAGGATAATCACTGCGCCGACCAAGAGCAAGGGCAGGATGATGAAGACGAGGATCTTCACCACCGCGGGAAGACTCACCCCCATGCTGAAGGCGATGGCGGTGTTGCGCACGTGGACGATGGCGAGAAAATCACCCAAATACCGGTACCCAACGGTATTCTCCGCGATGGAGGCAACAATCCACGCCTTGGTGAGTTGGTCGATGAGGACCACCAGGAGTGTCAGCGCAAAAGGGGTCAGTCGCCGCTTGAGGTTCTTGTGCATGAGGTGATGGTACTACAGGCCGGTCGGATTGGCAATGAAGCGCACATCGAGCGCGAAGCGCGTGCCCAGGTGCTCACCGAGCGAGCGCACCCCGAAGACCTCGGTATCGTAGTGCCCACCGGCGATGACGGTGGTGTGCGCCTCCAAGGCCTCGTGGTAGGCCTGGTGCTTCACCTCCCCGGTGATGAAGAGATCCAAGCCCAAGGCGATCGCATCAGAGAGGTCATCACTGCCCCCACCGCTGACGATGCCGACGGAGGAGCAGCTGCGCTTGCCCAAGGGCAGCACCGTCGCGTCCGCAAAGCCGAGGCGATCACAGACCCACGCCGTGTCCCGCTCCTCTGTAAAGCGCCCCCGAACCCCGATGGGAACCCCCTTGTAGGGGGAGAAGGGCTCGATCTCCTCAAGCTCCAGGGCCAGGGCCATCTGGGCGTTGTTGCCGACCTCGGGGTGGGCGTCGAGCGGCAGGTGGGCCACGTAGAGGCTCATGCCGCTGTCCATCAACGCCTTCACCCTGCGGTAGTGTGCCTCGGTGATGGCGATCGGGGCGCCCCAGAAGAGGCCATGGTGGACGATCAGGAAATCACAGCGCTCCTCGATGGCCTTCTCAAAGGTCGAGAGTGATGCATCCACCGCGACGGCGATGGTGCGCACCTCCTTCTCGTCAGGGGTGGACACCACCAGCCCATTGAGGCTGTAGTCGATGGGGGCGAAGGAGGCAATTTGCAGATATGAATCAAGATAGGAGACAAGGTCGTGCTGTTTCATGGCCTCAGTATAGAGAGTTGACACCAATTATTCCACCACCTATAGTTCGATCATGTCCGAACAACAAAGCAGAGTGAAACCGCTGAGTGCTGAGGAGGTGCGCTTCGACTTCGACCTAGCCACCATCGAACGCTGCAAGCGGGTGGGCAGCAACGAAGTGGTCGTCGGCCAGCCGCGGGCGCTACGGAGCCTCGAGCTGGGTCTCAGCATCCCCAAGAGCGGATACAATATCTTCGTCAGCGGCGACAGCGGAAGCGGACGCCACAAGGCGGTACAGCATACCATCGCCTCGATGGAGGGGGACACCTCCTCGCTTCGAGACATCCTCTATGTCTACAACTTCGGCCAACCCGATAGTCCGATGCTCCTCACCCTGGACCCGGGTGACGGGGAGCGCCTCGTCGACGAGCTCTACAGCTTCACCCAGGATCTCCTCTGCCTGATCGCAGCCAAGGAGGAGTTCCTTCCCCGTGCCCACGCACTCGTCGACCAACTCGCCCACTCCTTCTCCTTCCCACAGCAGACGGAGTATTTCAATGGCCTCCGCTCCGAGATGACCCGCCTCTCCAAGCAGATCGACCACCTCGACACGGAAGCCGTCAAGGGGCAGGCCCTTGCCACCAAGTACCTGGCGAACCTCGTGGTCAACCACACCCATACGAAGAGACAGCCGCTCATCATCGAGGGGCACCCCTCCCACACCAACCTCTTCGGCTCCATCGATGGCAAGGAGAAGCACGCCCACCTCGGCCTGCACGCCGGCTCTCTTCTGGCTGCAAGCGGCGGCTGCATCGTCATCGATGCAGAGGACCTGCTCGCTGAGAAAGGACTCTGGGAGGCGCTCAAGCGATACATCGATGCCAATGAGCTGGCCATCGAGGGGGGCATCAGCCCCCGAGGGGAGATCAAGGGAAGCCCGATCCGCCCCCAGATGGCCCCCCTGCCGGTCAAGGTGATCCTCATCGGCAGCGAGGAGACCTACGACATGCTCAGCGAGGAGGATGACCGCTTCCTCTCCCTCTTCAAGGTCAGCGCCCAATTCGACTACCAGATGGAGAAAAACGACCTCTCCATCGCCCAGACCATCGCCAACGTCCTTCGCTACCGGGAGGAGCACGCCCTCTTTGAGGTCACCGACAGCGCACTGGCCGAGCTCTTGCGCTACAGCGCCTGGTACGTGGAGTCACGCGACCACCTGACCACCCACTTCTCGGTGCTCTACGACCTGCTCGAGGAGGCCCACTGGTGGGCCAAGAGCCATGGTGTTTCCATCATCGACGGTCCCTTGATCCTCACGGTGAACGATGAGCGCGACTACGCCGCCTCGATCAGCGAGAGCCGGATCAACGAGGAGATCAAGAGCGGGGAGATGATCATCAGCCTCAGCGGGACGAGGGTCGGGGTGGTCAACGGCCTTGCCGTGATGGACCGGGGGGCGGTCTCCTTTGGAACCCCGACGGTGATCAGCTGCACCGTCGCCCCCGGCAGCGAGGGCATCGTCAACATCGAGCATGAGGCGGGCCTCAGCGGGGAGATCCACGACAAGGGCCTCCTCATCCTCGAGGGGTACCTGCGCAAGCACTATGCACGCAATTTCCCCCTCTCGATCTACGCCGGCATCGCCTTCGAGCAGTCCTACGCCGAAGTCGACGGGGACAGCGCCTCCTCAAGCGAGCTCTACGCCCTGCTCTCCGCCATCGGCGAGCTCCCGATACGGCAGGACATCGCCGTGACCGGATCGGTCAACCAGATGGGGATGATCCAACCGGTGGGGGGCATCAACGAGAAGATCGAGGGCTTCTTCCGCACCTGCGTCACCACCGGCCTCACCGGACGGCAGGGGGTCATCATCCCCATCCAGAACGTGCGCAACCTCATCCTCAGCGGTGAAGTCATCGCAGCCATCGAGGAGAAGCGCTTCTTCATCTGGGCCATCCGCACCATTGATGAGGGGATGGCCCTGCTCACCGACCGGCCGGCCGGCATCCGCAACGCCAAGGGCAACTACTCGGCGGGCAACTTCAACCACGCCATCGAGGAGCGGCTCAAGAAGATGCACCAGGCGGTCTCAGCCAACCGTAACTAGACGTTTCAGCCGCCGCATGAACGGAATGACATAGAGGAGCGTCAGTGCACAGGTCAGCAGATCGGCACACGGTTGGGCTGTCTGGAGGCCGAAGAGGCCGATGGTGCGGCTGAGCAGCGCCACCAGCGGGACAAAGAAGACCCCTTGGCGAACCAGGGCGAGGATCGAACTGGTCTTTCCGTGGCCGGTCGACTGAAAGATCATCCCCCCGAGCGTATTGAAGGCCGTGACGGGCAAGAGCACACACTGGGCCCGGATCGCCGTCGTCCCGATGGCGACGACCACCGGGTCCTTGAGGAAGAGCAACATGATGGCACGCGCCCCGGCAAAGCAGACCGCCGCGATGAAGAGGAAGGCGATGACGGCGGTGCGGGTGCAGAAGAGGAAAGCCTCCCGAAGGCGGTCGTAGCGCTTGGCCCCCCACGAGAAGCCGGCGACCGGTTGCATCCCCTGGCCAAAGCCGATGAGGGCGGAGTTGAGGAACTGCATGACGCGGGTGGTGATGGACATCGCCGCGATGGCCTCATCACCGAAGGGAGCGGCGAAGACGTTCATCGCGATGGCGGCCACGGTGTGCATGAGGCTGCGGATGAGCGACGGCGAGCCGATGACGATGATCGAGCGGTAGATCCACCACCGCAGGCGAAAGAGACGGAGAGAGAGGGTGAGGTTGCTCCGTTTGGAGATGAAGTGGCTGGTCAGGATGATGAAGGAGACGAACTGGCTGATGATCGTCGCCCACGCCGCCCCCGCGATGCCCATCTTGAAGCCGAAGATCAGAATCGGGTCGAGGATGACGTTGAGGATCGCCCCACTGCTCATCCCGATCATCCCCAGGTATGCCTTCCCCTCACTGCGCAGGTTGTTGTTCATCGTATAGCTGACCGCCATCCACGGTGCCCCGATGAGGATGATGGAAGCATACTCCTCTGCATACGGGGCGATGGTCTCTGTCGCCCCGAGGAAGCGGACAAAGCGCTCCTTGAAGGTCAAGGCGACGATGGCGAAGAGCAGGGCTACGGTCAACGAGGTGAAGAAGGCGGTGCTGAAGAGCTCATTGGCCTCCCTCCTCCGCTTCTCCCCCAAGAGGCGGCTCACCGTGTTGGCCGATCCCTGGCCGAGGGTCAGCCCGATGGCCTGGATGATGCTCATGATCGAGTAGACGATCCCGACCGCCGCACTGTTCTCCGTCCCCAGACGGCTGACGAAGATTGTGTCGGTCATGTTGTAGAAGGAGGTGATGAGCATGCTGATGATCGTCGGGGTCGCCAGCTGCAGGATCAGGCTCCGTACCGGTTGCTCGGTCATGCGGATGTAGTTCTCTTCGGCGTTGAGGCTCTTTCTCATGACGTATACCACCGCTGCAGCATGATCGCCGTCGCAGAGGCGACGTTGAGCGAACCCTTCGTCCCACCCATCATGATGGTCGCCCGTCCGAGCGACGCGTCACAGAGCCTGAGCAGGGACGGGGTCACCCCCACCTCCTCCCCTCCGATGACCGCGATCCCCGCCTCGGGGAAGGGAAAGGTCGTGATGTCCACTCCCCCGCTCTCCAGCGCGAGAATCGGCAGGGCCAAGGCACGCACGATCTCGAAAAGTCGATCCTCGGTGACCACCTCATGGTCGACGGTGGCCACGGTCCCCCGGCTGGTACGCACGGAGCGGCTGTGCCCGGGGTCGGCGCTCCCTTCGATGAGATAGATCTTCTTAATTGCGAAGGCATCGGCGTTTCGAAAGATCGAGCCGACGTTGTATGGGCTGCGGATGCGGTCGAGGATGAGGTAGCGATCGAGGATGATGCGCCGTCCCGGGTCAAGCGCTCCCTCCTCATCCTCCCAATCCCAGTCGGCCACCGTCTCCCCGAGGGCGGCCGACAGCAGATAGTAGGCATCAAGCAGCGCGAGTGAGAGTCGGTCTCCCTCGTGCGTGCCATCGATGAGATGGGTGAGGAATGCCGTGTCATAGTCAGAGTCGAGCACCTCTCCCACAGTCTCCTCTGCCAAGGCAACCAAGGATGCGAGGTAGTGGGGATCACACCCCGATACACTGCACTGCCTGAAGAGCAGGGCGATCTTGCGCAGTCGGCTGCGCCCCTTCATCGAGGCGAGCTTACGTATCGTCATCATCGCCCGTCGCCCCCACCAAGAGGGCGAATTCCCCCTTTACCGTCTCACGCGCGGCCAGCTGGGCCGCCACCTCGGCCGCACTCCCGGTGATGTACTCCTCGAACTTCTTGGTCATCTCCCGACCGACGACCACCCTCCTCAGCGGAGCGAGATCGGAAAGCTCGGCGAGGGTCTTGACCACCCGGAAGGGGCTTTCGTAGATGACGAAGGCCTCACCGCGCTCCAAGAGCGTGGCAAGGCGCGCTCTCCGCCTCCCGCTCTTGGGGGAGAGGAAGCCCTCGAACGTGATGCTCTTGCCCACCAAGCCGGCGACACTGACCAAGGCGGTGAACGCCGAGGGACCGGGGATCGGGACGACAGGAAACCCCGCGTCCCGCACCGCCTGTACCAGCCGGCTGCCCGGGTCGCTGAGGGCGGGGGTCCCGGCATCGCTGACGAATGCGACCGTCTGTCCCTCTGCCAACATCGCGATGATTCCTTTCGCCGAGGCCTCCTCGTTATGGGCGTGGGTGGCGATCAGGCGCTTGGAGATCCCATAGTGGGTGAGGAGCTGCTGGGTGTGCCGGGTATCCTCACAGGCGATGACGGAGACGCTCTTCAACGTCTCTATGGCTCGGTAGGTGATGTCGCCAAGGTTGCCGATGGGGGTAGCCACCAGGTAGAGGGTACTCATGTCCTTCAGTCTACACACTTGGATAGAGGCGTACAAGCTCTGGCATTTGGTATTATTGACGACCACCCATGGTGAAAATTACCACTTTGTCTCATATGTGGGGAAAATACCGATGAAAAAGCGGTATGGTACGGGGAATTTCAGAGTTGGCACACCTTTTGCATTAGGATGAGTGTCAATACACACACAGGTGCCGGAGACGGCAGCAAGGAGTATCCAATGCGAATGATCAAACGAATCAAAGACATCTTTTCTGCAAACATCAACAGCGCCCTCGACCGGATCGAGGACCCCGAGAAGATGATCGGCCTCATGATCCGGGAACTTGAGGAGACCCAAGACAAGGCACGCGCCTCGATGGCGGAGCGCAAGGGCGAGCTCGCCTCGCTCTCACGGCAGAGAAAGGATCTCGAGGCCAGTGCCCAGCGATGGGACGAGCGGGCGAAGCTTGCCGTTGCCAACGACCGTGAGGCGTTGGCCCGCGAAGCGCTGGTGGCCAAGAAGCAAGCCCTCGCCCAGATTGAGCAGATCAAGGCCCAGGAGGAGAACCTCTCTGCCATCCTGGCCAGTCAGAGCACCCAGATGGCCCAGATCGCCGACAAGCTTGCCGAGGTGAAGGAGAAGCGTCAGATTCTCGTCCACCGTGCCAAGAGCGCCAAGGAGAAGAGCGAGGTGGCCCAGACGCTGAAGAAGAGCGACAGCGCCGAGATCGCCGCCAAGTTCAGCGAGCTGGAGAGCAAGATCGAGCGGATGGAGGCCGATGCCCAGATGGCCGGGTTCCACGGCACGGTCTCGAGCGCTGATGAGTTTGCCAAGATGGAGAGCGATGCAGCCATCGAAGAGGAGCTTGCCACACTCAAGGCCGCCGCCAGCGCCAGAAAGAAGAAGGAAGAGAAGAAGGAGGAGGCGAAATGATGGACCGCGATGAGGAGAGAGGGGCTCAACCGTTGCTGCTCGGCGTCTGTTCGTTGCTTGCCAACAAGAGCGGGCTTCCGGTCCTGTTGCTCCGGATCACCTATGCCGTTCTCCTCTTCAAGTTCGGGTTTTTGCCAATGGCCGTCATCTACCTGGCCCTTGCCATGATCTTGCCTCGAAATTGAACATAATCATGGACGATACGGGAGGGCAGTCACTCTGCCCTCTCTTCTTGTAGGCGCTCCTGGTGCTTGCGGTAGAGGCCGCGCAGTTGGTCGTAGGTCAGGCCCAGCATCCTGGCCGCCTCCTTCTGATTCCCTCCCCCTGCCCGAAGCGCCTCCTTGAGGTAGCGCACCTCGACGTCTACCTTCGCCTCCTCGAAGCGGGAGAGGTCGATCGGCGCCGCATCGTCGCGTGTGTGTTCGATGTCGGAGAAGGGGTTCTTGAAGGGGTCGAACTGCAGAACCGAGATGAGCTGCTCGTCGCTGCGGTAGACGGCGCGCTCGACGACGTTCTTCAGCTCACGCACATTGCCGGGCCACGGGTAGGCGGAGAGCTGCTCCTTGACCTCTTGGCTGAACCTGATGGTCGCTTCCCGCCCGCACTCCAGCGCCATCTTGTTGGCGAAGTAGGTGGCCAAGAGGAGAATATCCTCCCCACGCTCACGAAGCGGCGGCAGGAAGAGCACCTCAAAGGAGAGGCGATCGAGCAGATCCTCCTTGAACTTGCCCTCGCGGCAGAGGGTCGGCAGGTCGGCGTTGGTGGCTCCGATGATCCTGACGTTCACCTCATGGGTGACCGAGGAGCCGACCCGCTCATAGGTGCCGTACTCGACGACGCGGAGGATCTTCTCC
>ERZ795049.553-NODE-553-length-54527-cov-22.675393_pt1 | contig 54527 bp, 33 predicted proteins | sample MGYA00375133_ERZ795049 | MGnify/ENA primary metagenome ERZ795049 (study PRJEB30178, sample SAMN05720147) | activated sludge metagenome | isolation source: anaerobic digester from wastewater treatment plant | place: Japan | collected 2015-04-20 ... | reverse complement strand
CGCCGCCGACGCCCTCGCGCAGGTCATGATCCCCGAGGCCCTCGACTACCCGTAACCAGCCGCCACAGTTTCACCCTCACCGGCCGCGCAGCCCTCCGCTGCGCGGCCTTTTTTTGCCGGCAACCAAGCCGGCAAGCCGAACAGCGCGCCGTCGTCAGGACTGCTGCGACCGCGCCGAGGGCAGGCCTATTCGTCGCGCAGCAGGCGCAGCGCATTGCCGACCACCAGAAACGTCGCGCCGGTGTCGGCGAGGATCGCGAACCAAAGACTCGCGTAACCAAAGAGAGCGAGACCGAGGAACAACGCTTTCAGCCCAAGGGCGAAGGCGATGTTAAACCGGATGATTCCGAGCGTGCGCCGGCCGATCCGGATCGCGTCGACGATGCCGCCGAGATCGTCGCGCATCAGGGCGACATTGGCGGTCTCAATGGCGGCATCGGTGCCGCCGTGCCCCATCGCGATGCCCACGGTGGCCAGCGCCAACGCCGGGGCATCGTTCACTCCGTCGCCGACCATGCCGATGCTCCCATATTTCGCCCTCAATGCCTTCACGGCCGCGACCTTGTCTTCCGGCATGAGGGCACCGCGCGCGGTGTCGATGCCAACCTGGGCGCCGATGGCGTCCGCCGTGCGCTGGTTGTCGCCGCTCAACATCACGATTTCGGCGACACCGGCAGCATGCAGCGCCGCGATAGCGGCACGGGCGTTGGGGCGCACCCGATCCCCCACACCCAGAATACCGAGCACCTCGCCGGCGCAGGCGTCGTGCGGGCGATGGCCGACGACCACCGCCGATTCGCCGCGGCCCTCAATCTCCGCCAAGCGGTGTTCGATCTCCGGAGAACAGACGCCGAGCTCGTGGGCAAAACGGTGGTTGCCGACAAAGTACGCGTGGCCGTCGACGATCCCCTCGGCCCCCCGGCCACTGTGCGCGATAAATCCCTCCGCGCGAGGGAACCCGACTCCGGTCACGCGGGCGTGCGCCACGATCGCACGGGCGAGCGGATGCGAGGAATGGTCGTCGATGGCAGCCGCAATCCGGAGCACCTCACCCGTTTCGCCCGAGCGCAACGCGACGACGCCGAGCACCTGCGGTTTCCCCTCGGTGAGCGTCCCAGTCTTGTCCAGCGCCAGTGCGCGCAGGCGCCCCAGCGATTCCAAGTGTGCGCCGCCCTTCACCAGGACACCGCGGCGCGCGAGCGCAGTGAGACCGGCGACGATGCTGACCGGAGTCGAGATCACCAAGGCACAAGGGCAGGCGATGATCAGCAGGACGCACGCCCGGTAGAGCCACACCGACCAGACCCCGCCGGCGAACAACGGCGGCACGAGAAAGACGAGCAGCGCCAGCACGGTGACCGCCGGCGTGTAGTAGTGCGCGAAGCGATCAACAAAGCGCTGGGCCGGAGCCTTCTGCTCCTGCGCCTCTTCGACCAGACGGATGATGTGCGCGAGCGTGGTGTCTCCCATCGGTTTGGTGACACGGATTTCCAACGAACCATCCCCGTTGATGGTGCCGGCGAAGACCGAATCTCCGGGATTTTTGTCCACCGGCACGGACTCGCCGGTGATCGGCGCCTGGTTGACCGCCGAGCGCCCGCGAAGCACTTCGCCATCCAGGGGAATGCTCATGCCGGACTTCACAGCAATCGTCTCGCCGATCTGGACCTCCTCGACTGCCACCTCAGTGAAACGCCCCGTCCGGTTCACCTGCGCCGTCTTGGGCGCGAGCTCGAGCAACGCCGTCACGGCGCAGCGCGCCCGGCGGTCACTCCACGATTCCAGCCATTCGGCCACGCCGAAAAGGAAAACCACCGTGGCGGCTTCAGCCCAGTCTCCGATGACGGCTGCACCGGCACAGGCGATCACCATGAGCAGATTGATGTCTGGGCGCAGTTGCCGTACGGCGTTCCAAGCCTTCGGTAGCAGGAACCAACTGCCCGCTGCAATCGCGGCGATGAATCCGATTCGCGCCGCAGTCGCCTGGATCAGACCAAGCCACTGGCCGGCATGCCCTGCCGCCAAGAGGATTCCTGCCAAAGCCAGGCTGCGCGTCTCCCAGGGGTTGTTGGAATGTTCGCAACCGCAGCCATGGCCGCAGCCAGCAGCATCCTCTGCAGAGTGTCCCTCATCGTGGTGTTCGTTCATCGTGGTTTGTGGTTGAGTGCAGCGGCCAGCGCCGAGTTCACGGCCGAGCCTTCTGCAATTAGGGATATACCCCCTACCCCCTTCAAGCGTGAATATGAGAATTTTGATTTTGCGCCGCCCGGGCGCGGCGTGTTGATTCCGGGTATGGAACGAACGACTGAAGAGCATACGGCGGAGGCCAAGCGGTCGCTGACCACCCGAGTGCGGAAGGTCGCCGGCCAGTTGCGGGCCATTGAGCGGATGATCGAAGAGGACCGCGATTGCTCGGAGATTTTGACGCAGCTCGTCTCGGCCCGCCGTGGCCTGAAATCGCTCGCGGAAAACGTGATTCAGGGGCATCTGCGGCATTGCGTCGGCGAATCGCGCACCAACGCCGAGGCGCAACGCAAGCTGCGCGACATGCTCACTGTCCTGGAACGCTACGTCGAGTGATCGCCCGGCCGGCGACCGGCGCAGCTTGCAGCCGCGCCCGATCGCCTCTGCCGAATGCACGAGACCCAGACGGACTCAAGACGAGGGCATATGCTCGCCATCATGCAGCCGCACCTCGATCTCGGTGGCGGACGGTGGCAGCGCTCCGAGGTCGCTCGTGAAGTGTGCGCGGCCGCGCGACGGATGCCCCGGCCGAGGGAGCTGACGCGGCGAAAACTCCACCACGGTGCTCCGCACAATCTGGCCGGCGGTATCGAGCAGGTTGACGTCGATATGTAGCCGCGTGGTGTCTGGATAACCGAAGCCACGCTCGACCTGGCCCGAAAGGACAAGGTGGCTGACCGAGCCTTGCAGGCGGGTCTGGCGTAAAAAAGCACGGGGCGCATCCACGCACTCGACTTTGACATGGGCCAGATCCGGTGGCGTGAGAAACGAAGCGCAGCCGGTCAGGGCCACAGCAAGAAGGACGACGAGAAAGGGTTTCATAGAGTATGATCGGGTTGACCGGGCCGGCGGCGACGGTCTCGCCGCCGGCCCGGTGGAGGTTGCTTTATACGGCCGATTCGCCGCGTTCGCCGGTCTGGATGCGCACGGCAGTTTCGAGGGCTGAGACATAGATTTTGCCGTCGCCCGGCAGGCCAGTGTGCGCGGCCAGCCGGATCGCCTCGACGACTTGCTCAACGTGTTCGTCGAGGCAGGCAACCTCGATCCGAGTGTGAGGCTCGAAGTCGACGACGTCGTCGATGGCACGATGTTGCGATGCGTGGGTACGGTCCCGGCCGAAGCCGCGCGCGTCGAGCACGCTCAGACCGGTGATCCCGTGGATCTGGTGCAGGGCGAGCGCGACGGCAGGCAGCTTGTGGGGTTTGATGAAGGCTTTGATCTCTTTCATGGGTGGCGGGGGTTGGAGGTTTTGCTCGCGGAGGAATCGGCGAACCAACGGTAGAGCGCCGGGATCACGAGCAGGGTGAGAAGCGTGGAGGTGATCAGTCCGCCGATGACGACGGTCGCCAGCGGCCGTTGCACTTCACTGCCGGTGCCGTGCGAGAGCGCCATCGGCACGAGCCCGAGGCCGGCGGCGGCGGCAGTCATGAGCACCGGGCGCAAACGCAGGCAGGCACCACGGACGCATGCCTCGGCCATCGGCACCCCATCTTGCAGCAACTGGTTCAAACAGGTGACGAGCACCATGCCGTTCGCCAGCGCGATGCCGAAGAGCGCGATGAAGCCCACCGACGACGGGACCGAGAGATTCTGGCCGGTGAGCCAGAGGCCCGCGATACCGCCGACCAGCGCGAGCGGGATGTTGAGAAGGATCAGGAGCGAATTCCGCAGCGAGTTGAACGCGCTGTAGAGCAGGAGAAAGACGACCAGCAGCGTCAGCGGGATGACGAGCGCGAGGCGTTTGTTCGCCTCCTGTTGCAACTCGAACTGCCCGCCCCACTGCACGAAGTAGCCCGGCGGGAGCTGGATCTTCTCTGCAATCGCCCTCTGACCATCTGCGACAAACGAGCCGATGTCGCGACCACGGACGTTGCACTGCACGGTGATGAACCGCTGGTTGTCCTCACGGGTGATCTGGCGCGGGCCGACGATCTCCGCAATGGTCGCCAGCTCGTCGAGCGGCACCTGCGCGCCGCCGGGCGCCGCGACCAACAGGTGTCCGATCTGCTCGGCGGTGCCCCGGTATTCCGGGGCGAACCGCAGGTAGATGTCGAAGCGGCGGATACCCTCGAAGATCTGTCCGGCCGTCTCGCCGCCTATGGCGATGCGGATGACCTCCTGCACCTCCTCCACGTTGATACCGTAGCGGGCAAGCGCCTCGCGGTTGACGCGAATGAGCAGCTGCGGCGTGCCCGTCACCTGGTCTTTCTGCACGTCGGCCGCGCCAGGGATCGCGCCGATGACCTTGGCCAACGCGTCCGCCTGTGTGCGCAACACCTCCATGTCGGGGCCGAAAAGTTTCACGGCGAGCGCGGCTTTAGTGCCCGTCAGCAGTTCGTCCACCGCCGCCGAGATCGGCTGCGTCAGGCTGAACTGCGCCCCCGGAAAGCTTTCGAGCGACTCGCCCATCCGGGCGAGCAACTCGTCGAGGGTCTTGGCGGACGTCCATTGATCCTGCGGTTTGAGCGCCACGAAGGCCTCGGCGCTGTTCACCGGATCGGCGTGCGCACCGACTTCGCCGCGACCGACGCGGCTGACGATGCGCGTGACCTCGGGAAACTGCGCCATGAGCCGGCGCTCGAAACGCAAGACAGTGTCGCGCGACTCCTCGATGGAGATCGAAGGCGCCATCGTCACTCGGATGAGCAGATCGCCCTCGTTCAGGCGCGGCACGAACTCGGAGCCGAGCCGGGTGAAGATCGCCCCACCGATACCGAGCAACGCCAAGCCCAGCGCGATGGCGGCGGCGGGCCGGCGGACGAAGAACGCGACGACCGGGCGATACAGCCACAACATCGCGCGCAGGACGATGAACTCCTTGTGCTCGCCCGGGTGCCCCGCGCCGGATTTCGGCCGACGCATGAGCAAGCTGCTCAGGACCGGGGTGAACACGAGGGCGAAGATCAGCGAGCCGAACATCGCCACGGCCATCGTCTGCGCGAGCGGCCGGAAGGTTTTGCCCTCGACGCCCTGCAACGTGAGCAGCGGCAGGAACACGACCACGATGATCAGTAGCGAGAACATGATCGGCCGGGCGACCTCGGTGCAGGCGCGCGCCACGACGTGAATCCGCGGCTCGTCTGGTGCCGATTCGCGTAGCATCCGCTCGACGTTTTCAACCATCACCACACTGCCGTCGACCAGCAGGCCCAGCGCGATCGCCAGTCCGCCAAGCGACATCAGGTTGGCGGAAATGCCGAGGTAGTTCATCAGGCAAAACGCGAACGCCAGCGAGAATGGGATCGATGCCAGCACCACGATGCTGGGGCGCACCGCGCCGAGCATGAGCAGCTGGATGATCACCACCAGCACGACGGCCTCGTAGAGTGCCTTGAGCACGGTCTGCACGCATTTGGCGACGAGCGTCGCCTGGTCGTAGTACGGCGTCACCACGACGCCCTCCGGCAGCATCCGGTTGATCTCGGTCATGCGATCCTTCACCGAGGCGATGACTTCAGAGGTATTCGTGCCGATCAGCTTGAGAATCATGCCGACCACCGCCTCGCCCTTGCCATCGACCGTCGCGAGGCCCGCGCGGATCTCGCCGCCGGTGACGACCTCGGCGACCTGCCGCAGGTAAACGGGCGTGCCGTCCACGGTCTTGAGCACGATGTGCTCGAGGTCCGGGATGTTCTCGGCGAGCCCCACCGAGCGCACGATGTACTGCTCGCTGTTCTTCACGATGTACTGGGCGCCCGCGTTGTTGTTGTTGGCCTCAAGCGCGCGCTTGATGTCGGGCAGCGAGACGCCGTAGCGCAGCAGGTCGTCCGGACGCACCTGCACTTGGAACTGCTTCACCTCGCCACCGAGCGAGAGCACCTCGGTCACGCCCTTGACCGTCTGCACATTGAACTTCACGAGCCAGTCTTGGATCTCGCGCATATCCTGCGGCGTGCGCCGGCCGGTCTTGTCTTCCAGCAGGAAGAACAAGATCTGGCCCATGCCCGTGCTGATCGGCCCCATGACCGGATCGCCGAAGCCCGCAGGGATGCTCTCCCGCGCCTGTTGCAGGCGCTCGTTCACGAGCTGGCGCGCCTGATAGATGTCCATGTCGTCCTCGAAATAGAGATTCACGACGGACAGGCCGAAATTGCTGACGGAGCGGATCTGGTTGAGCTTCGGCAGACCGTTCATCGACACCTCGACCGGATAGGTGATAAATTTCTCGACCTCCTCGGGCGCGAGGCCCTCGGTCTCGACGAAGATCTGCACAAGCACCGGCGACACGTCGGGAAACGCGTCCACGGGCAGTCGGCGGTAGCTGTAGTAGCCGCCCGCCAGCACCAAGGCGCCGAGGACCAGCACCAGCAACCGGCTCCGCAGGCAGAATTGAATGAGTCGTTCCATGGGAATGTCTCCGCTCAATGGTTATGACCGTCGCCCAAAGAGCCCTTGAGCAGGTTGGCCTTCAGATGGAATGCGCCCTTGGTCACGAAGATCTCGCCGCGCTCCAGCCCCTCGACAACTTCGACCGCCACCGTGTCTTTCCGCCCCAGCTTGACCGGGCGAGGCACGAAGCCGTCCTTCGTCTGGACGAAGACCGACTCGCGCTCCTCGAACACCTGCACCGCCGACTGCGGGATGACGACGGGATAAGTCGTCTCATCGACGACGACCCGGCCAGTGACGAACAAGCCCGGCAGCCACTTGCGATCCGCATTGGGAAGGACGACGCGAGCCAGTGCCGTGCGCGTGCTCTCGCTCATCGTCGGCCCGAGATACGAGATGGTCGCCGTCGCGGAGCCCAAGCCATGGGGCGCGGTGATCGTCACCGCCTGCCCTTCGCGGATCAGACCAATGTCCTTCTGGTAAACGCTGAAATCGACCCAGACGGAACCGAGATCGGCGACGACGAACGGTTCGGAGCCGGTCTCCAGCACCTCGCCGAGCGCGATGTGCCGGTTAATGACCGTACCGTCCACCAGCGACTTCAACTCGTAGGTGACGAGGCTGTCGTTGCTCTCGATGGTCGCCAGCACTTCGCCGGCCTTCACGGTATCGCCAAGTTTGCGATGCACCGCAGTGACCACGCCAGGGAAACGCGGCACGATATGCGCCACGCCGCTCTCGTTGAGCCTCACTTCCCCTGGCACCTGAACCTCGGTGCGCAACTGGCCGGGACCGGCCTGACCGGTCTCGATGCCAAATTCCTTCAACGTGGCGGCGTCCAGGCGGACGATTTCGTCGCCGTGTGCGCCCGGCTGCGCTTCGTCCGCGCCGTGTTCGTCGGCATGTGGCGCCGCAAGAGTCCGGTTGGGACTAAGGATTCCGAAGCCAGTGAACCACGCGAGGGCGGCCACGGCAGTGATGAGAGTATGTTTATTCATTTGAAATGGGAGAGGAAGATTGGGTGGTGGATCATTGTTGCGGAGCGGCGGGCAAGGGCTCGCCGATCAGCCGCTCGATGGAGACGACGGCTTCGTGATAGTCGCGGAGCGCGCGGAGGTATTGCGCACGGACTTCGAAATACGTGCGCTGGGCGTCGAGCACGTCGAGGTAGCTCAACCGCCCCTCGCGATAGAATCGCTCGGTGGTTTCGAACGTCTGTTGCGCCGGCGGCAGCACCGTGGCCTTCAACGCGGACACCAAGGCATTCGCGGCGTCCAGCCGCTGCCAGGCCTGCGCCACCTCGTTGGTCACGCGCACGTCGGCGGCGCGCTGCTCCTCGCGCGCCTTCGCCAGCTGAAATTTGGCCTCGCGGATGCCGCCCTGATTGCGGTCGTAGCGTGGCCACGGGATCGACACGCCGAAGGTGAGCGCGTTCGAGTCGGAGCCATGGAAGCGGCGGAGGCCGCCGCTCACCGTGAGATCCTGCCGGCCCTTGGAATTTTCGAGCCGGATGCCCGCTTCGCGCCAGGCGATTTCTGCGGCCCAACGCGCCGTCTCCGGCGTCTGCCGCAGCCGCTCCAGGAGCAGTTCCTGCCGGGGCACTGCGGGCCGTTGCTCAAGGTTGCCTTCGACGTGGGTGAACTGCGGTGCCGTGCTCCCCCACGCGGCCGCCAGGCGCAGACGTGCCGCCATCAACGCGCGCTGCGTCTGGTCTCGCTCCACCCGCGTGCTGGCGAGCGCCAGCTGCGCCTTGGCGTTTTCGACCGGCAAGGCCTTGGCCGCCTCCACACGGCGCGCGACCGTCTCCGCGATGGTTTCCGCCAACTTCAGCATGTCCTCGTCGAGCAGGAGTTGTTGCTGGAGGCCGAGGACATCGAGAAACGCGGCGGCCGTCTGCGTCACCAGGTCGAGCCGCAGCGCCTCGTAATCCCAAGCGGCCAGCTCACGCGCGCGATCGGCTTCGTGGATGCGCGCCGCGCGTTTGCCGCCCAGCTCGACCAACTGGCTGAGCCCGAGCGTAAACTCCGCCTCGCGCATCCCCTGGTAGTCGCCTGTGCCGAGCACATTCTCGACCTCAAGGCTCACTTCAGGATTGGGGCGCAGACCGGCTTGCACCAGTCGAGCCTCGCCGAGGCGCACATCGTAGGAAACTGCGGCCAGGGCCGGGCTGCGCAATAACGCCAAAGCGAGTGCCTGGCGCAGCGAAAGCCCGCCAGTGGGCTCCTCAAACGATGGCAGAGAGCGGGCCGGGGCATCGGCGTCGTTTGCGGGCCGAAAGGATTCGAGCCCTTGGCCGAGCGGTCGGGGGGTGACCCAGCCATCCGAATCGGTCGTGGCCCCCACTGGCAGCGCGGGCAGGGCCATCGCCCATCCGGCACACAGCAAGAGGATGTTTCTAGAAGGTAGTTTCTGTTTCATACAGGTTCAGTTGGGATACGAAAAGGAATAGCGCTCGGTAGGTTCGGCGGTGCCGTCCGCGAACAACGAGAGATACACGCGGAACACATGCGGCGGCCGAACGACCCGCGGCGAAACGAGTGTTAGTTCCTCAGGATTGAGCACCACGCGGACGTCGTCGCGGGAAGTATAGGCGATCCGCGCCGCCGCGCGTGAAAATGCGAGCGGCGCCGGCTGCTTCTCCTCGTCGAAAAACGACACCCTGAGCTGGCTGTTTTCGACCACGACATTGATCCAGCCGCCACCAGCGCGGGCGAGATTCACACCGGACGCAGGCAGCGTTTTTTGGAGGTCGCCGGATTCAGCGCGGGCCGCGGTGACGGCAAGCAGCACCAAGACTAGGATGCGGATCCATGTTGGTAACGAGACAAGGTGCATCCGCGCAGCGGAAGTCCTCGGTTGGGCATGCGCCCAGGCCACGAGCCTCGGCGCACGGAAACTCTGAAAGAAGGGAATCGGGAAAGGAAAAAGAGAGGTGTTCATTGGCTCTGGGCGGTTGAACGGGAAACGCGCGGCGCACCGCGTGCGCACGCCATGGAGCCCCCGGCGCACGCTGGCGCAGCGAAGGCGGTATCACTCCGGCTCCTCTGGGAGCCGGTCAGACCAGTGACGAAGGTGCCCGCGGCGGTGAAGCCGTCCGGCGCACAAACTGCCAAGTAGGCAGTAGCTCTGGCGGTACCAACGACCGCTCGGGCTCAGGGGTTGACCTCGCTTCGGAGGCCAACGCTTTCAGCAACAGGCAAACTAGGCGAAAATCGCGCGGTGCTGGGGTTGGTGCCTTCGGCACCGTGCGCTCACTGGCAGCCTGCACAATCTTACCCTCCACGGCGTGGCAAAAACCACTGTCGCACGACTGCGGCACGGCCGACACAGGCAACACCGCCTCATCGGCCTCTAGAACTCCCGCGCTAGCCAATCCGCAATGCAGCGACGCCGGCAACCAGATTGCCAACAGCAGCAGAACGAACCGTGGACGAAAGCGAGGCATGAGATTTTCGGAAAGAGGACGCAGTCCGCCCATCGTGTCAACTGCGGACACCGTGACGCCCCATGCCTCGGCGCAGGCGCCGCCAGTGCAGCACCTGCGCAAGTAAACGAAGCGCCCCACGACCGGCTCAGGGCGCCTCGTAGATTTCCACGAGGCCGACGCCGGTCGTCGCGCCGACACCGCTGACCTGCGCGGTGTACACGCCGGGCGCCAACGTGAGCACCAGCACGGCGTCTTTCGAGCCAACGGTCAGCTTGCCCATGCCGGCGGCGGCAAACAGCGCCGCCGTGTCCGTCGAGCCGTCCCAATCGTCGTTTTCGCCGACCAGCGTCCACGAGCCCGACTCGTAGCGCCAGAGTTGCAGGAACGGATTGGCCAGATACGAAGCCACCGCGCCCGCCAAGCCCGGCCCCACGCCGCGCACGATCACCCGCTTCGGCGCATCGCCATTGATCACGAAACCCGCGATCAAGATGGCTTCGCCGGTCCCGACTTGGTTGCGCACCGAGAGCGCCGTCAGCCGCCGCGTCTTGTCCGCGAGCGCCGCATCGTACACCTCGGCCAACGCCACGCCGGTCGTGCCGCCCACGCCGCTGACCTGCGCGGTGTACACGGTGCCGGTTAACGTAGAGAGCAACGCCGCATCGGCCGAGCCCGCCGTCAGCGCCCCGGCACCAGTCCGGGCAAACGTGGAGGAAAGCTCGCTGGCGCCGCCCCAATCGTCGTTTTCGCCAGCGTCGATCCAGGCGTCGCCGGAAAGTTGCTGGAGCGCGAGCCGCGGATTGTGGAGGTAGCCGTCGACATACTCGGACAGCCCCGGACCGACACCGCGCACGAGAGTCGGCTTGCCGCCGCCGGCGAAGACAAATCCGAGGATCAACGTCTGCTCGCCGGCCCCGGCGGGCGCACGGGCAGAGAGCGCGGCGAACTGGCTCTGGAGTCCCGACACGGACAACACGGCCGGTGCCGACGTCGCCGCCGTGGCGATGTAGTTATCCACCACGCAGCGGTAGCGCTCGCCATGCAGGGCCGTCGTCACCGGCGAAACTGTGAGCGTCGCCGTGCCGGTGCCACGATAGGCGCCACCGTCGGCGAGATCGGTCCATGCTGCGGAGCCTTCCGCCTGCCGCTGCCAACGATAGGCAAACGCCGCCGGCTCGCCCGTCGCCGCCACAGTGAAGGCCGCGCTTCCGCCGCGCGCGACCGCGGTGTCCGCCGGCTGGCGCGTGATCGTGGGCGCGATGCCCACGACGAGCGTCGTCGTGCCGCTGGTGGCGTCGGCGTCGTCGTAGCCGCGCCAAGTGTAGCAGCGGAACTGGTAGCCGTTGAGCTCGGCCGCGCCGGTCACCGAGAGCGTTTTTGTACCGGTGCCGGAGAAATAACCGCCGTCGGCCATATCGACCCAGGTGGTGCTGCCGGGGGCGAGCATCTGCCAGCGGTAGTTGCCGGGGTCGCCCGCGGGCTGCAACATCGTGAACGCGCGCACCTCGCCGATCTGCACCGGGCGCAGCGTCAACCGCCGCACCGTGCCGTTGCCCAGATCGGTGAGCAGGAGGTTGCCCGCCGCATCGCACGCGATCCCGCACGGGCCGTAAAACGTCGCCGAGAGGCCCGCGCCATCCGCCGAGCCCGAGCACAGCATGCCCGTGTACGCGGGCTTGCGCCCGGCAATCGTGAGCACGCGCCCGTCGGGCGTTATGCGGCGCACCAGATGTGTGGTGGAATCGGTCACGTACACCACGCCGCGGGCATCGACCGCGATGCCTGACGGGAAACTGAAACGCGCCGCCATCCCCACTCCGTCCTCCAAACCCGTCTCGCCCACGGCGCCGGCGAGTGTCGCCACCGTGCCGTCGCGCGCGATCGTGCGGACGGTCTGCGTGCCGCGGTCGAGCAGATAGACGACGCCGGCCGCATCGACGGCCAGCGCGCCCGGACTGCCCAGCGTGGCCACCGCCGCCGCGCCGTCGCGGCTGCCCGACTGGCCCGGGAGACCCGCGAGCCGCGTGACCGTGCCGTCCGGCGCGATGCAGCGCACCGTGTAGTCGTCCGTGTCGGAGACGTAGAGGTTGCCGAGCGTGTCGGCGGCGATGCCTTGCGGGCGCTTGAAAGCCAGCGGCGTGCCGGCCGAGTCGGCGAGCGTGCTGACCACACCGGCGGGCGTCACGCGGCGCACGCGGCCATTTTCGGTGTCGGCCACGTAAATGTTGCCATCGCTTCCGACGGCGACGGCCTGCGGGCCGGCGAAACGCGCCGCTTTGCCCAGCCCGTCGGTCGAGCCCCACGTGCCATCGCCGGCGAGCGTCGTCACCGTGCCGTCGGCATCGAGTCGGCGGAGTGTGCCGGCGGAGGCATCGACGATGTAGGCGGAGCCGGTGGCGTCGCACGCGATACCGTGTGGCGACGCAAAACGCGCGGCGGCGCCCACGCCGTCGGTGCTGGCCCAGGTGCCGCCCCAGCTCGAATCGGCCGGCGCAGTGCCGGCCACGGTCGTGACGTTGCAGACGAACTCCGCCTGCTCGGGGCTGTTCACGAAATGGACGTCGGAGGTGGACGGAATCACCCACAAGTAAACGCCGTCGGCCGTCGCGGTGACGGTGTTGAATCCGTTGTCCACGAGACAGCGGATGGTGTTGTCGTGATAGGCGGTGGTCACGCCGGGCATCGTGAGCGTATCGGTGCGCGTGCCGGCGAAGACGCCGTCGTCGGTGAGGTCGGTCCACTCGCCCCACTTCGGGCGCCGCTGCCAGCGATAGTGCAACGTGGCGGGCGTGGCGGTGGCGACCACGGTGAAGCTCGGGATCTTCTGGTTGGCGCGCCCCACCCAATAGATGAAACCACCCGGCTGCTGCGTGATGATCGGCGTGGTGCCGGTGGCCGCCGGGCCGCGGCGGATCGTGTGGTTGGCCGTATCGGCCACGTAGAGTTGGTCGCCCGGACCAAACGTCAGCCCGTGCGGCGAAGACAGGAGCGCAGTCGGCCCCGCGCCATCGGCCGAGCCGGATTGCTGCGCCGTGCCGGCCACGGTCAACACCTCGCCCGTCGCCGACACGCGGCGCAGCGTCGAGGCATCGGAATCCGCCACGTAGAGATTGCCCACCGAGTCGAACGCCAGACCGCTGGGCCGCTCGAAACGCGCCACCGTGCCCGTGCCGTCCGTCGTCCCATGGCTGCCAACCTGACCGGCAAACGTCGACACGGTGCCGGCTGCATCGATGCGCCGGAGCGTGGCGTTGCCAGAGTCGGCGACAAAGATCACGCCGCTGGCATCGACCGCCACGGCGAGCGGATGCTCGAACTGCACGGCCGTGCCCGTGCCGTCGGTCGAGCCCACGCCGTAGAAGGTCGCGTTGCCCGCCACCGTCGTCACGACGCCGGCTGGCGTCACGCGGCGGATCATGTTGTTGAGCGTGTCGGCGACGATGAGGTTGCCGGCGCGGTCAAACGCCAGCCCGTGCGGCTCGCGGAAACGCGCCGCCGTGCCCGCACCATCGAGTGCGCCCGCCTGGCCCGCGACGCCGGCAAGCGTCGTCACCACGCCCGCGGCCGTGATGCGGCGGATCGTGTGGTTGCCCGCATCAGCGACATAGAGCGTGCCCGCGCCATCGACGAGAATCCCCGCCGGGCGGTTAAACCGTGCGTCCGAGCCCGTACCATCTGCCGAGCCAGATGCGCCGGCGCTGCCGGCGAGGGTCGTCACCACGCCGGCCGGTGTCACGCGGCGGATCGTGTGGTTGCCGGTGTCGGCGATGTAGGCGTTGCCCGAAGCATCCACGGCGACGGATTGCGGACGCCGCAGGCGCGCGCCGGTCGTCGTGGCATCGAGGTCGCCCGGAGCGGTGCCGATGAGCGTCGTCACGCTGCGGTCGGGGGCGATCTGGCGGATAGTGGAGTTGCGCGCATCGGCCACGTAGAGCGTGCCGTCGGCCTGGGCGGCCAGCGCCGCGGGGAAATCGAACCGGGCCACGGCACCGATGCCATCCGCCGAGCCTGCGCGCGCAGCGACGCCGGCCCAGGTGGAAACGGCGCCGGTGGCGAGCACGAGGCGGCGCACCGTGTGGTTGCCGGCGTCGGCGATGTAGAGATTGCCCGCGCCATCGAGCGCGAGGGCTTTGGGCATGTAGAAACGCGCGGCGGCACCCGTGCCGTCCGTCGTGCCCGACTCGCCGGCGGTGCCGGCCAGTGTCGTCACCACGCCCGCCGGCGTGATGCGGCGGATCGTGTGGTTGCGCGCATCGGCCACGTAGAGGTTGCCCGCGCCGTCGAGCGCCAGCCCGGACGGATCGTAGAAACGTGCGGCCGTGCCGGTGCCATCGGCGCTGCCGGCGAAACGTTCGTCGCCGGCGAGCACCGTGAGCGTCGAGCTCGCCACCGCGAGGCGACGGACGACGTGGTTGCCCCGGTCGCTGAGGTAGAGCGTCTGCCCGTCGCTGGAGACGGCGATGCCGCTGGGCGCGTTGAGCGTGGGGCACAGCTCGGCAACCCGCAGCGTGGTGACCACGCCGGCAGGCGTGACCTTGCGGACGGCGCGCGCGAGGACGTCGAGCACATAGAGGTTGCCCGCGCCGTCGGTGGCGAGGTGCTGCGGCGTGGAGAAACGCGCATCCGCGCCGGTGCCGTCGAGCGTGCCCATCGTGCCGGCGAGACCGGCGAGCGTGGTCACCGTGCCCGAGGATGCACGGAGGCGCACGGTGGCGTTGCCAGTGTCGGCGATAAAGAGATTGCCGGAGGCGTCGAGCGCGACGCCGGACGGACCGGAGAGGCGCGCGGCGGCGCCCTCTTCGGAGCCCTGGTGCGCGCGGCCGATCCAGGTCGTGAGCTCCACGCGCACCTCCTCGGCGGCGGGCGAAAGCGAGCTGGTGCAGGCCCAGCCGGCCAGCGCGAGCATGGAGCGGACGAAGCGACGGTGGGCAAAAAAAGCGGGGATAAACATGGGAGGCGCTCCGTAGGTCAGAGGTTGGGAACTGCGGCGGCGGGGAACACCAGCACGCGCGTGTCGTAATCGGCGAGGTTGACGATCATCTGGGCCGCGCCGCCGGACGCCGTCACCTGAGCCACTGTCTCGCCGGTGAGGGCGTCGGTGGGCGCGAAGGTGCCATCGGCCAGGCCCGAGAGATCGAGGCGCACGGCGCTCTCGCCGCGCGCGAGGTTGGTCACGAGCACGACGAGCCGGCCTTCCTGATCGATGAAACCCCACGCCATGCCATTGGCCGAGGTACGCGTGGGCGTGAGTTGGCCGGCCTGCTCCGGCGTGACCACCGGCGCGAATTGCTCCAACCGGGCCCGCTCGACCGCCGGCAGGCGCTCGGGACTAAGCACGATCCAGCAGGCGGGTTTGTTGACGCTGGAAAACGCCCCGAGGGCGGCGTCGGTCACATAGAATCCGCAGCCGACGTGTTCGAGGGCGTTGCTGGCGAGGTTACTCAATTTCCAGCAGGTATCCTCGCGCTCGAAGGAGCGCACCATGGCCTCCGAGTAGTAGAACGCGGGGCCGAAGGGGCGGCGCGGGATGTGATCGCGCATGACCTGGGTGATGCGGGGATCGACGTTGGCGATCTGCGTCATGCCGTAGCCGTACTGGAGCGCCGTGACCGCACGGCGGATGCCGCCCTCGCGCGTGGCGATGTGCGTGAAGACGATCTGGAACCAGTGGGTGTGCTGCACGGCGTTGCCCGTGGCGAGCGGCAGCCCGGCGAGTTCGAGGCTGCCGCGCAGGGAATCGTCGAACACGTCCATCTTCGAGCCGAGGAGCATCGACGGCTCCCAGGCGCAGGCCGTGCCCACAGCCGCCGCGTAGTAGCTGGGCGCACGCACGGAGCGGAGCGGGTCGCCCTGCATCTCCAAGTCGAAGTACCAATTCTCCGGCGGCATGAGTTGGAGGTAGCGGCGCATGTCGCCGCCGAGCCAGCGGGTGAGCGTGATGTCGCCATAAATCTGCCCGCCGATGAGCGGCTCCTTGCCGAGGCGGGTGCGGATCTTTTCGCCGATGGAGGCAAAGAAATGGCCGTAGGCGTCGCACCAGTAGTCGGCCCACTCGGGCATGAGGTGGGCGCGGATGTAGCGGGCCTTTTGCGCGGCGGTGTCGCCGGGGATGGGCCAGCCCAGACGCAGCTCGAACGCCTCCAGGTTGCGCGGATGAAAATCGGCGCCGCTGATGTAGGCGTTGGGCATGTTGACGATCAGGTCCGCCCCGTAAAACCCGGTGTAGTGCTGCGCCTCGCAGAGGCTGCCGATACGCTCGGCGATGAAATCGCCGTAGGTGGCGTGCGGCATGGCGGCAGCGGCCCAGTCGGCCTCGTCGAGTGGCGTGGCCGGAGAGATCCAGCCGAGCCGGTACCACCAGTAGCTGCCGTAGGCGTCACGCGAGATGAGCTCGTCGCGCTGCTTGTGCCACTGGGAAAACTTCACCCAGGCGGGCAGGTCGAGCGCGTTGCCTCCCTCGCCCGCCGGGCCCTTCGGCAGGCCCTCCTGAAACGTGTCGATCCAGGCGACCGCCCCGAGCATGGCATTGCGCCCGCTGGCGACGACCTTGTCGGCCTCCTGTCGGGATTCGTTCCACTGGTTGCCGGGCATCACCATGTCCTCGTGGAAAACCTGGTTGGGCCACCAGGTGCCGGCCACGCCCCACGGCTGTATCCAGACGGCCTCGCCGGTCGGGTCGTAGGTGCTGGCGCCGCCCAGCGGAGGGTTGTCGGGGTTGCGCGGGCTGCCCCAAGCCACGCTCGCCACACACCAGACGGCCACGAAAACGAAGCGGATATTTCGCAGAAGCATGGCATCCGGTGAAGCGCCATGCGGGCCAGCTGAGAACCTTAAACCAACGAAACGCGCTATCTTACGGTTAATTAGCAGAGCCACCCAGCCCGATGCGTCCCGTGTTTTCGGGACATGCGCAAGAGCGCACGCTCTGGTATTCTTCGGCGGAGATATCACTTCGCGACGGATGCAGAGTCACCGGCTCCCGCTCCTCCCCCGCAGGCGTAGTGGCGTCTCGTTCTCAACCTTAGTGCCAGGACCGGCAAGCCGGGCACACCTCGATCCGACGAAGAAACCCTCATGCACCTCCCACGACTTCCCTTTTCGGCCTGCTTGCTTGCGGCCCTGATCGGCGGCACTGCCGCCGTGGCAGAGCCTCCGGCAACGACCAATGCCGCACCAGCGACCGACTCCCTGCGCACGATCACCGCCGACCTCCGCACCGAGGCCGGCCCGATGAACCGGATGCACGACTTTTGCGTCGGCGCAGGCCGGGCCAACGAGGGGCTGCGCGCCGACTGGCAGCGCCAGTTGCGCTTCGTGCGCGAGCAGTGCGGCTTCCGGTATATCCGTTTCCACGGGTTATTCTGCGACGACATGGGCGTCTATCAGGAGGATCGCCAGGGACAGCCGGTCTATAACTGGCAGTACATCGACGAGCTCTTCGACTTCATCCACGGCATCGGGATGAAGCCGTTTGTGGAGCTCGGGTTCATGCCCGGCTGGATGGCCAGCGGCTCGCAGACGATTTTCTGGTGGCGTGGCAATGTCACTCCGCCGAAGGACTACGCCAAATGGGAGGCCTTCGTGGCCGCCTTCGTGCGGCATGTGACCGAGCGCTACGGCTCGGACGAGGTGAAGACCTGGTACTTCGAAGTCTGGAACGAGCCCAACCTCGACGGCTTCTGGATGGGTAATCCCGAAAAGAAAAGCTACGAGGAGTGGTCTCCCGGCGCACGTGCTGAGTATTTCAAACTCTACGCAGCCTCCGCCCGTGGGGTGAAATCGGTCGATGCCGCGTACCGCGTAGGCGGCCCGGCCACCGCGGGCGAAGCCTGGATCGACGAGACGCTGGCCTTCTGCACCGAGCAAAAGGCGCCACTGGATTTCGTCACGACACACAGCTACGCCACCATGAGCGGCTATCTCGACGAGACGGGGACCGCCGGCACGGTGATCTCACCGGACCGCAATGCGATCACCAGCGGCGTGAAAAACGTGCGCGGGAAGATCGAGCGCTCTCCGTACGCCGGGGCCGAGTTGCACTACACCGAATGGAGCGCCTCGTACACGCCGGCCGATCCGATCCACGACAGCTACCACTCCGCGGCCTTCATTCTCGATAAGATGAAGAACATCGGGACCGCCGCCACGTCGATGTCCTACTGGACGTTCACCGATATCTTCGAGGAATCCGGGCCGCGCATGACTCCGTTTCACGGCGGCTTTGGACTGCTCAACTACCAAGACCTCCCGAAGCCGTCCTTCTACGCGTACCAATTCCTAAACCGGCTCGGTGACACGGAACTGAAGAGCTCGGACGCGGCCTCGTTTATCTGCCGCAACGATGTCGGTGGAGTACAGGCGCTCTTCTGGGACTTCACGATCACCCATCCCGGACCGTCCGTGATCAATCAAGTCTTCTACGCGCAGGATCAGCCCGCCAAGCCGGCGCAAACCGCGGAGCTCGCGCTGTCCGGCGTGAAGAAAGGCAACTACCGGCTCGTCGTCACCAAAGTCGGTTATCAAACCAACGATGTGCAATCGGCGTGGCGCGCGATGGGCTCGCCCGCTCAGCTCACCAAGGCCCAAGTGGCGACGTTGCGCCAGGCCTGTTCGGGTGAACCGGCCCTCGACGAGAAAGTGCGCATCGGCACGGACGGACGGTTCACACGGCGCTTTCCGATGCGGGAAAACGACGTGTACTTCGTCGAGCTGATCCCGGCGCAAAAGAAATAGACGGCGCGCCAACGAGTGTTGGCGCCCACGATATGAGTCGCAGCCGGGGCTATCTGCCTCGGTTTGCGGGATCGGGCCGGAGCGTTTCCAGATGGGAGGCGCCCGGCCCTTCTTGCGTCCTCCGGGCGTTGCCGGCGGACGGGGCGTCAGGCGTCCGCCGATTGTTTGTGGATTCCCGCGTAGCGGGCCACGGCCTGGGCGCGAGAGTGGACGTGGAGCTTTTCGTAGATCCGGCGGATGTAGGTGTTCACCGTTTCCTGCCCGATGCCGAGCGTGTCGGAAATCTCCTTGTAGAGGTAGCCTTGGGCGAGCAGCACCAGCACCTCGTTTTCGCGCTTCGAAAGCTCATCGGACGGTTTGAGCCTGGGCTTCGGCTGGTGCAGCGATTGCACGACCTTGCGCGCGATGTTGCTGCTCATGGGCGAGCCACCGGCATGCACCTCGCGCAGCGCGGCGATCAGCTCCTCTCGTGGCGTGCATTTCAAAAGGTAGCCGGTCGCCCCGGCGGAGAGCGCATCGAAGACATGCGTGGAGTCGTCATACACGGTGAGCATGACGAACTGCGTGCCGGGCAGGAGGGGCTTGAGTTTGCCCACGCAGTCGATGCCGCTCAGCCCGGGGAGGTTGATGTCGACGATGGCGACATCGGGCTTGAGCGAAGGGACCGGCGCGAGCGCGCTTTCCACGTCCGGGAAAACGCCCAGGCAGGAAAAGCCTTCGGCCTCCTGAATCCAGGATTTAAGTATCTCTCGGATCGAGGCGTCGTCTTCGACGATGACCACCGAGATGGCGGAGGATTGCCGGGCAATTGGCATTGGAGCGTTCTTGGCTGCGGGTTGCATGACTCAGGAGTGCGGATTCGTGCGAGAGTCGGGGGCGGCGCCGGCACGAGGGCGCGAAGTGATCACGGTAAACGACACGGTCGTCCCCGCCCCTGCCTGGGATGAGATCTCAAAACGGCCGCCAATCCGGGCGATGCGTTTGCGCATATTCTGGAGGCCATTCCCCGAAGCGATCCGGCCCCCCGGTGCCGGGGCCTCGTTGGAGGGGGACTCGATGCCGTGGCCGTTGTCGTGCACGACCAGTTCGAACGAATCGGCATGCAGAGCCAGCGAGATGCGCACCTCGTCGCAGGAGGAGTGCCGGACGGCGTTGTTGAGCGCCTCTTTGAAGGCGAGGAAGAGATTGTGGCGGGCCTCGGCCGTGAGCGGCCAGGGGGGCACCTCGATCGGCAGGTCGAGCCGGCAGCGCACATTGGCCGTGATGAGGAAGTCGTGCGCGTACTTGCCCATGTAGTCGACCAGGCTGTCGAGCGTGTCGTGCTTGGGATCGACGGCCCAGACGATCTCATCGAGCGAACGCGTCAGATCGCGGGCGGTATTATAGATGCGCGCGAGCATGGCGGTGGTGTGGGCGGGCTCGGTGAGCGCACCGCGCCCCGGCTGGCTCAACATCGCGATTCTGGAGAGGCTCGCGCCGAGGTCGTCGTGGATGTCCTGTGCGATGCGTGCGCGCTCGCGCTCGATCTCATGCTGGCGCTCCATGCGCTCGATCTTCCGCTGCATGCGCCGGCGGATGATATGGCGGGCAAAGACGACGATGCCGCCGGCCGCGGCCAGGCTGCACGCCCCGAAAAACCACCACGTTTGCCAGAAAAACGGGTCGACGGTAAACGAGAGGGTCGCGCCCTCGGTGTTCCAGACGCCATCGTTGTTGCAGGCGATCACGCGAAAACGATAGGTGCCGGCCCGGAGCCGGCTGTAGAAAGCCGTCCTCCGGTTGCCTGCCTCGACCCAGGACTGGTCGATGCCATCCAGGCGGTACTTGAACAAAACCTTGTTCGGCTCGACGAAGCTCAATCCGCTGAATCGGAATTCGAGGCGCCGGTGGTCGGGGCGCAGCGCCTCCGCGATCACTCCCTCGCGAAAAGGCGTATCCTGTCCGTCGACGAGGAGCGACTGGAGTAAGACCGGCGGCGGGCGCGAGTTGGTTTCGACCCGAGAAGGATCGATACACACGAGCCCCTTGCTGCTCGCGAACCAGAGACGTCCGTCGCTCGTCTTGCAGGTGGCAGCCTGGAGCCCGCCCGTGAACTCGCTGGTAGGCAACCCATCGCCATGGTCCAGAATCTTGCCGGTCACCGCGGGGATCAGGCCATCCGCACACCGGTTGAGCTCCTCCTTTGCGATGCGCTGGAGCCCGTGATTGGAGCCCAACCAAAAGTAGCCGCACCCATCGTCGAGGATGGAGCCGATGACGTTGTCGACCAGGCCGTGCTCCATGCGGAGGTTGACGAACCGTCCGTCCTTGAAGCGGCTGATGCCCCGGTCGGCAGTGCCGATCCAGATCGCGCCAGTCTCGTCGGACGCGAGACTGGTCACGGCATCGCTGGCGAGCCCGTCGGCCTGACGATAATGGCGGGCCTGCCCATCGGCGATACGCACCAAGCCCGACTGGGTAAACCCGCCCCAGATCGCGCCAGAAGAATCGACCGTGAGCGCGCACACGCCACCAGGGGCTTGAGACACAGGCTGGTAGAGAGGCGCCGCGCCAGAAGGATCAAGGAGAAACACCCCCTCGCAGTTTCCCAGCAGCACCTGGCCTTCGCGGCTGGAGGGAGCCAGCGCAAAGACCGGGCTCGCCTTCTCGTCAAAGGCCGCGGGGCGGACAAAGCGACCGTTTTCCAACCGGCCCGGCCCACCCCACCAAAAGTTGCCCGCCCACACCTCGCCAGCGGCGCTCTCGGTGACCGCCGGGACATAGGTGTTTAACAGGCCTTCGGGCTGGCCAAAATGTCGCCATGCCCCGCCGGAATAGTGGTAGAGGCCGGCGCCTTCGGTCCCCACCCAGAGCGAATCCTCGCGGCCGGAGGCAACCGCGAGCACGCTGCACCCCTGCCATTCATCGGGAGGCGCGAGTACCGAAACGGGCGAGGCATGGATAGAGACGAGTCCGGCGGTGCCGGTGCCGGCCCAAAGAGTGCCCTCACGATCTTCGAAAAGAAAACGAATCCAGTTTTGAGGAAGACCATTTCGGCTGTCCAAACGGACCGGGCTTCGTCCGTCGCGAAAGAATAAGAACAAGCCGGAGTAAATCGTGCCGACCGCCAGGGTGCCGTCGTGCATCTCCAGGCTGCAGGCCACCGCCCCCTCGGGCCACGGGAACGCCCCCCGGTCTTCAACCCAGCGTCCCTCGGCCCATTTTCGAACGCGTCCGTCGCAGAGTATCCAGGCGCCGCCGTCGTGGGCTGCCGCGAGATTGAGGACATAGCTATCTCGTCGCGGAGACGGCAGACTGGTGTGGATCAAACGCCCCTCGACGAGCGAGGCGGCGTTGCCGTTTTCTGCCAGCCAGATATCACCACGAGGATTTCTGGAGAACGCCATCACCGCCGGAAGTGAGGGGGCAATCGGTGAGGCGATTTTCTCGCCGGCGCTGAGGTTTTCCAGAGCGCCGCTGTGGCGCATGGCCCAGACATGGCCACGCCGATCACTGCCAATGGAGAGGACCTTCTCCAGTTTGTCTGTGGCCGCAGGAAACGGTTCGAAGTGCCCCCCAAAATACCGGTCGATCGTCCCGGACTCCTGGCCGACCCAGAGCACGTCCTGATCGTCCGCAAACAGGCAGGAGACACGCCGGTCACGAAGCGCGGGGGTGTTGGAGGGATCGAAGACCTGGAAGCGGTCGCCGTCGAAACGGGCCAGGCCGCTGTACGTCCCAAACCAGATGTAGCCATCCCGCGTTTGAGCCGCCGAGGTGACCATGTTTTGAGGCAGCCCATCGTCCGTTTGCCAGATCCGCACCGCATAACCTTCCGCGAGTGCAGTCACGGCGTGGCAAAGACTCGACGGCCAGAGCACCACCAGCGCGAATGCCACGATTGCCGTGAAAATACGGGGGGGACGGGTGGCCGGAGCACACGCCCGCCGGGAGGCGCAGCGGAACTGGGGATTTCTAGAGGCCATGGTCGTCAAGGTGTGCCGGTGTTGTAGAGAAAGCCCGGAGGCGCCGTTGTCCCGAGCAAACGAGCACGCCTCGCGCGTGAAGTGGAGTAGGATTCGTGGAATGGGATTCGGGGGCGCAGGATGATCGTGTCGGCATCGGCTGACAATCGCCGTTCCAGAAATCGAGGCCCTGCGTGCGGAAGTCCGGAGCGCGAGGACCCATAAAAGGGAAAGTGGTGCCAGTAACCAATCTGGCACCACTACTACCCTAACTAGCGGATTTTCCAGGCCCCCTATTTAGGCCCGGAAGTCCGAAATTCGTATGGACCACGAGAGGGGCGGTTTGAACTGCGCCCCTCCCGGATCCATGCACACAAGGCGGACCTTGAGTGGAGTGCCCGGGGCGGTGTGCGCCCCGGGCATGTGCGTGGAGACAAGACCGACCGGATCAGAACATGAACTTCATGCTCAGGTCGTAGGTCATACCCTCTTGGATGCGCTGCTGAGCAATGGAGCCATCGGGCTGATAGGAGATCGGCGTGAGGCCGACATTCTCGCCGACGTTGCGCAGGTTGAGTTGGACGCGCCAGTCGATCTTGGGCGTGAGCGGGCGTTGATAGCCGACCCAGAGGTCGAAGTGGCTCTCCGAGGGGGCATAGATGGGCTGGTTCACATCGGAGATCCAAGCCGTCTCGCCGTAGACCGTGGCTTCGTGGATGCCATAGCCGGCGATGGACTTGTCGAGCCAACGGAACGCGCCACCGATATTGACGCCCTTCAGGAAAGAGTGATCGAACTTGTAGTTGGTGATCACGTTGAAGCGGAGCTTGCGCCACTCGGGCTGGTCGCTGCCGGTGAGGGCCACTTGTTGCAGATACGGAGCCCACAGGTTTTGCATGAAGTCCTGTTTGGTGGCGCCGTAGTCGCTGTACCCGCCCCAGACCGCCACCTTGCTCAGGGGGCTGTCGAGGAAGAGCTTGGCCATGCCGGTCAAATAGCGCGAAGCGGCCTCGCCCAACGCAGTCTGCTCGGCACTGGCACGCGACGCGTTAAACGTGATGTCCCAGTTCTTGATCGGGCGGATGGTGGCTTCGAGCTCGAAGCCCTTCGACTCGATGTCCTGGTCGATGACCGCATACTGGCCATGGACCTGGTGGCTGCCACCCAAAGTCCAGGGTGACGGCCAGGCAGACGAGGTGGACACATTCAACCAGTCGCCACGCTTGATGGCTTCGACGTCGACCGTGTAGTTGTACTGGTTCCAGTACGTTTGGGGGAACATCTCCACGAAGTCCGTCTTCAGGGTCTGCTCGATCTGCGAGAGGACGTCGGGATGCTCTGCGCCCCAGCCGGTCATCCACGTGGGGAAGTCCGACGGGAGGGTCGCATTGTCGCGCGCGGCAAGCGTCGCGGCGGCAAAGCCGAGCGTCCACGAGGGGATCGAATCGATCTTCCAGCCCAGCGCGCCGAGAGGCTGGCCGGAGCTGGCGGCGGCATGCTTGTCGACCGTCTTGAAGTAGGTCAGGCGGACCGTGAGGTGGCCGTTCAGACCGTCGAACTGGACCGCATAATCATCGGTCTTGCCGCTCTCGTTGGGCAGCTGGGAACCGTCGATTGCGTAGCGGACCGTCGGGGTCTGGTTGGCGCCATGGAAGTAGTAGAAGCTCAGGTCGGTACCTTCCGGGAGCTTGTCCTTGATCGCCTTGGGCAGGTGCAGTGCCACACCGTAGCTGCGGGAGGTCGTCGTGGCGGATACCCCCTCGTCAGTGATCTTATCGATCCGCGAGTAGTAACCGGTCGTAGGCTGCTCCGTGGCGACATCGCCGCGCTGCCGCGTCGTATCCTGGCGCACACCAAACGACGGGACGATCGTATCGTCCCAGAAGTGCCCCTGGTACATGATGGCTTTGGACGTGATCCGCTGCTCCTTCATGTTGCTGCCGGTGCGCAGCTGGTCCCGGTTGGCCTCGGAGTTGAGGACCGATGCGGGGATGCCGACATAGCCGGCGTAGTTGGCCGGGTTGTCAGCCTGCGTCAGTGTGGCAGGGAGGCCGTCCGGGCCGGTGTAGTCCCACGCAGCCGTCGGGTCGACCGACGTGCCGGCAGTCCAAGTCGGCACATAGACCGACATCGGATACTCGATGGGCGAGAGGGACGTGGCAAGGTTGCTGAGGTCGGCGCCGGCTCCGGTGGTGCCCAGGAGGGAGGGCCCGAGGTAGGCCTGCCAGGTCGTGCCGATGTCCGCGAGTTTGGTCTTGCCCATGTACGCGGTCGCCCAAGCCGGGTCGATGCCGTACAGGCGGTAGGACTCGCTGGAGCGCGTGTTGGTGTTGCGGCTGAGCAAGCCCGTGAAATCGTGACGGCCGAGGATCCGGGCCAGGAGGCCCTTGGAGCCAAAGTCGCGCTCGATGTTCAGATTCCAGGCCGCGGTGACCTGATAGTTGTCCCGCTCGGAGCGATCCCGACTGCCGGAGCCGGAGCTACCGAAGGTCACGGGGCGGCCCAGGTTGGGGTTGGTCTCCGCGCCGGAGAGCCAGCTCGGATAGGTCAGCAGATACTGGTCGAGATCGAGCACGATGACCGGGGTGCGCGAGTTCAAGAAGCCTTCCTGGCCGCTCTGATACTCTTGATGGTCAGCCACCGCCTGGATGACCAGTCGGTTGTCGAACAGGCTCTGCACGACGCTGAACTGGTACGTGTTCCAACGCTGCCACTCCTGCTTGTTATCGCCATCGATCAGCTTGTTATAGAAGTCGTAGACGGAGTCGTCGGAGAGCGTCTGATCCAGGTAGGTGACGGTGCCAGTGTACGCGCCCTTGTACTGGGTGGGGTCGTAGTAATTCACGGCCTTCGCGTAATCACTAAATCCCACAGTGTGGACGTGGTAGATGTTGTTCAGGCCGGCCGCTGCAGCGCCATAGTTGGCACTGGTCGGTGCCGACCAGCTCGCCTGTGAACCACGCAGCAAGGAGCCGGTCTCGGCATCCCAGTAGTAATGCGGGCTGGAGCCCCATTGGTATTCGTTGCCGAGGGAGCCGTTGTTGGTCCAGGCACTCACGGAGGAGAGCGGCTGGTTGTTCTCGAGGACGTAGGTCCAGGGATTGTAGCCGGTCGCGCTGGCCTTCGAATCATTGAGATAGCCGGTCACGTAGTCGATCGGGGGGAGAGTGCGCGGGTTGTTGGACTTCACCTCGCCGTACTCGTAGTTCGCCTGGATCTTCGTGTGGGCCGAATCGGTCTTCAGGAACTTGGGATCGAAACGCAGCGCCCCGTACGCACGCTTGGTGTGATTGTAGGCAGGCTCCTGACGGTACAGGGTCTTGTCGTTCACCAGATCGATTCGGGCCGTCAGTTCATTCGGAATGAGGACCTTGTTGTAATCGAGCGACTCGCGCGTCGAACCGAAGGAGCCGTAGCGGACCTCCACGTTGCCCTTGTCGGTAAACATCGCCTCGTTGGTCGAGGCATTCGAGATACCCGAGGGGCTGCCGACGCCGAACAGGAACGAATTCGGGCCACGGGAAATATCCACGCGGCTGATGTTGTACCCGTCCCACGGAATATCGCTGGGGAAGTAGTTGCGGGTGTTGTCCATCGCGGTCAAACCGCGCGCACGATTGGTGCCGGCAGGGTTGACCAACCGGGACGCTTCCGCGGGGCTCGAGACGTTCACGCCCGAACCACGATTCGCCAAGCCGGAGAAATTGCCGCCCAGACCGGAGACTTCGGTGTTGTTCGTATATATCAGCAATTTCTCGGCATTGGTGACGCCCAGATCCTGCAGGAACTTACTCGTGACAACCGTGAGGGCAGCCGGTGTATCTTTCAGCTCGGTGCGGACGCGCCCACCAGCGAGCGTATCCACGGCTTGGTATCCCTCGTGCTCCGCCGTGACCGTGAACGGGTCCAGCGTGACCATGTCGGCGTCCGCGTCGGAGGCGTTCGCGTCGGCGGCACTGTTGGTGGGTAAGGCCGGGGCGGTTTGTGCATGCAACGCGACTCCCAGTGGGAGTGCGGACATGAGCGCCAGAGCCCGGCGCATGTTTCTCTTTTTCATGTAGTGTTTTGGTTCTGTGGGGTTGCCGTCTAGATACTGTACTTGTGTTAGGACAGTGAGTTATCACTTCTGACGGAAATCGAAGAGTGAGGTATTGGAAGGGAGGTGGGCCGTGCCTTGTGAGAGGAGGCAGAGCGGCATCTGGGCGCAGATTGGTTGCGAGGGATTCAAAAGCTCATCGTTCGCGCACCGGGCAGGTCGCGATTGGGGGATCGACTCGACGAGATTAACAGAAGTGCGCCCGGAGCGCCTGTCCCGAAAACATGGGACAACGCCTCCGCCGGTCGCAGTCGCCTCGCCGGCCGACAGGCGTCCGACCACTCGCACGAAACCCACCAGCAACGCGAAACGACACGCGGCGCAGCCATGTCCCAAGAACACGGGACAGGTTGGCGCCATGAAAGAAAGTGACAGTGCCCTACTCGGTTTCTGAATCTACCATCGTCTGAGCTGAGGCGGACGTCCTCCCCTTCCCATCCTTGGCGATCTGGCACGGCCCATGATGATTCCCCTCAAAACCAATTGTATATGAAAACTCTATCAATCCCCCTGGTAACGGCAAAAACACTTGGGCTGAGTATCGCAGTCGCGGTGACTGCGGCGTGCGCACAAGCAAAGACCACCGAGCCCGCGACGCCTGCCCCTGCCGGCAAAGTCGAGTTTGCCACCGTGCAATACATCGCCCCCGGCGACAGCCCCGCGATGATCGTCGAGAAAGCCGCAAAAGTCCTCCCCCGCCCCAACCAGACCGACTGGATGCGCCTGGAGCGGACGTTCTTCCTCCACTTCGGTCCAAACACGTTCCGAGGCCTCGAATGGGGCGACGGGCGCGAGTCTCCCTCGATTTTCAACCCCACCGCGCTCGATGCCAACCAGTGGGTCGCCGCCATGAAAGACGCCGGCTGCAATCTGCTGATCCTTGTGAGCAAGCACCACGACGGTCTCTGCTTCTGGCCCTCGCGCTACACCAAGCACTCAGTCGCCTCGAGCCCCTGGCGCGACGGCAAAGGCGACATGGTCCGCGAAGTCGCCGAAGCCTGCCGCGCGCAGGGCATCAAGCTCGGCATCTACCTCTCACCGGCCGATCTCTATCAACTCCGCACCAACCCCACCAATCCCGCCGGCTACTACGGCAACGGCAGCCCAAAGGTCCGCTCCACGATCCCGACCGATCCCGCGAGTTTCCAATCCGACCCGAGCCGCGGACGCGCCCCCACTCCGGGCTTCCCCACCTTCACCTACGAAGTCGACGACTATAACCGCTATTTCATGAACCAGCTCTACGAGCTCCTGACGGAGTATGGCCCGATCTCCGTCGCCTGGTTCGATGGCGCCAATCCCGACCCGAGCGTGCACGAGACCTACGACTACACCGCGTGGTACGACATGATTCGCAAACTCCAGCCCGGCGCCGTGATCTCCGTCAAAGGCCCCGACGTACGCTGGGTCGGCAATGAGGGCGGATACGGCCGCACCACCGAGTGGAGCGTCATCCCTCTGCCGGAATCGCCCGAGGCACACACCTGGCCCGACAAACAACAGCAGGATCTCGGCAGCCGCGCAAAACTCACCCCCGGCTCCTTCCTCTGGTGGTATCCCGCCGAGGTAAACACCTCCATCCTCAACGGCTGGTTCTGGTCCGCCGACAAACGCGCCAAGAGCCCCGCCGAACTCGTCGACTACTTCTACCGCTCCGTCGGCCGCAACGGCAACATGCTGCTCAGCCTCGCCCCCGACACCCGCGGCCTGATCCCCGACGATCAGCTCGCCTCGCTCCACCAGATGGCCGAGGTCGTTCGCAATACCTTCGCACACGATCTCGCCACCGGCGCCACCTTCGCCACCGACTCCGCAAACCCCGCACACGCTGCGGCGCTCGCCCACGACGGTAACCTCGACACCTGGTGGGAAGCCGCGCCGGGGCAGACCGCCGCCACGTTCACCGTCACCCTGCCCGCTCCGGTCACTTTCGACGTCGTTTCCCTCCAGGAAGCCGTTGCCCAACGCAGCCAGCGCACCGAGAGCTTCGTCATCGAAACGTGGAGCGCCGCCGCATCGGCTTGGACGACGCCCGCGACGGTCGACGAACTAACCACCGTCGGCTACAAACGCCTCGCGCGCCTCGCATCCCCCGTGACGACCGACCGCGTGCGCATCCGCATCACCGGCTCGCGCCTCGCGCCCACACTCGCCGAGGTCGGTCTTTTCAAACAATCCCTGCCGCTCGCCCCGCAGATCGCCGAACGCAATCGCGACGGCTCTGTCGCCGTCACTCATCCGCACGCGCTCCCGATCATCTACACCCTCGACGGCAGCGAGCCAAACGCCGGATCCCCCGTCTATCGTGGCCCGATTCCCCTCCCCGAAGGCGGCACCGTCAACGCCGCCGTCCTCACCACGGATCGCCGCGTCGGCCTGGTCGCCGGCAAAACCATCGTCGGCGTCGCCCCCACCCATTGGACCGCAAAAGCCACACCCTCCGGCGACGCTGCCAAAGCCATCGATGCCGATGCCGGCACACTTTGGGAAGCGCACATCACCGTCGACGCCTCGTCTGAAACGCGTCCGAGCCTGACCATCGACATGGGTGCCACGCGCCGCATCCGCGGCTTTGCCTACCTCCCTCGCCAGGACTGGAACTTCCAAGGCGTGGTCGATCGCTACCGCTTCGAGACGAGCCTGGACGGCACGCATTGGACGCCGCAGGTCGCCGCAGGCGAGTTCGCCAACATCCAAAACAATCCCATGCTCCAGGAAGTCACCTTCGCGCCCACCGAGGCACGCTACTTCCGCTTCACGCCCCTGCGCGATGTACGCCAGACCGGCTCGGCTCACGTCGCCGAGATCACCGTCCTGCCTGCTAAATCGGAATAACTCCGCCAGCCCGTGAGGTTGAGAAATACACCGCACGGGCCGCATCCCATGAAAAATCGCCTCCATTGCTTCGTGCGCTTGGTGATCGCGACCGTGGCCGCGGGCGCCATTCAAAGCGCCGCAGCGCCCACGGTGTGCGGCTCAGGCCCGACTTCCATCCGCTGGATCTGCAGCACCGAAAATGATCGCTGGCACGAACGGACCGTCGAGCCTGCCGAGCCGGCTACGCCCGTATCAGACCTGCGCATCAGCCTCGATCCCACCCAGACATTTCAGACCATCGATGGCTTCGGCGGCTGCTTCAACGAACTGGGTTGGGAGGCGCTGACCGCCATCCCCGACGACCGCCGCGAGGCCGCGCTCAAGGAGCTGTTCTCGCCTGAAGGCGCCAACTTCACCCTCGGGCGTGCCCCGATCGGGGCCAACGATTTCTCGCTCGGCTGGTACTCGTTCAACGAGACGCCCGGCGACTACGAGATGAAGGATTTCAGCATCGCGCGCAGCCGCGAATGCCTGCTCCCATTCATCAAGGCCGCGATGAAGTACCAGCCCACGCTCGGCATCTGGGCCTCCCCGTGGTGCCCGCCGTCGTGGATGACCACCAACGGCCGCTACCGCCAGGGCAGCATGAAGAGCGATCCGCAGACGCTCGCCGCCTACGCGCTCTATTTTTCCAAGTTCATCCAGGCGTGGCGCGCCGAAGGCATCCCTCTCTACGCCGTCCATCCGCAAAACGAGATGGCGCTCAACACCAACGTCTATCCCCAATGCGTGTGGGACGCCGGCACCCTCAACCTATTCCTCCGCGATCACCTCCTGCCCCAGCTCCGCCGCGACCAAATCGACATCGAGGTCTGGCTCGGCACCGTGGTAAACGAGAACCTCGCCGAATACGTCGCCCCCATCCTCGACGACCCTCTCACCGGGCCCGGCATCGTCGGCGTCGGCTACCAATACGGCGGCCAGAAAACCTTCCTCGCCACCCACCAGAAATACCCCGGCAAGAAACTCGCCCAGACGGAGACCGAGTGCTACGGCGGCGGCAACGCCTGGGACCAGGCGCTACTCACCTTCGGTCACATGATCGAAGACACCGCCAATTTCGCCAACAGCTATTTCTTCTGGAACCTCGTCCTCGACGAGTCCGGGCTGAGCCGGTGGAACTGGCGGCAAAACAGCCTGCTCACCGTCGACCGCAAGACCGAGACGGTGTACTACAACCACGAGTTCTACGCGATGAAGCACTTCTCGGCCACCGTGCTTCCCGGAGCCCGGCGCATCGCCGTCCAGAGCGGCCCGCTACCGAAGTGCGTCGCGTTTCAAAACCCCGACGGCTCCCGCGTGCTCATCGTCCTAAACGACACCGACCGGACGATCTCCGCGGTACTGGACGCCAGCGGCATGCCCATGCGGCTCGACCTGCCCGCCCAGTCGATGAACACGTTCACCCTCCGCTGAGCCCCCCTCTTAACGCTTCCCCGCAAGCCACGCTCCGCACTCTAGCACCTCAAGCACGCACCATCTCATGATTCCCTGGCTCCATCACATGCGCCGTTTCATCCACATCTGCCACTGGCTCCTCGCCGCCGCCGCGGGGTGGAGCGCGGCCACCTGCGCTGCGGCCTCGCCGCGCACGACCCTCTCGCTCGACGACGACTGGCGCTTCCATCTCGGCGATGCCCGCGGCGCCGAATCCGTGACCTACGACGACCATGGCTGGCGGCGCCTCGATGTGCCGCACGACTACGTGGTCGAGGGCACCTTCACGGAACAACCAACCGGCCAAAACGACGCCCTCGCCCCAGACTGGTACTGGTTGCACGGGTTCCTGCCGGTGAAGCCCGCCGTCTACCGAAAGGCACTCGACATTCCTCACTCGCTCAAAGGGCGCCGCCTCTGGCTGGAATTCGACGGCGTGTTCTCCAACAGCCGCTATTGGCTCAACGGACGCGAACTGGGCAGCCTCTTCAGCGGTTATACGCGCACGCGCTTCGACATCACCAACCTCGTCTCACACGAAGGGCCCAACACCCTCGTCGTCAAAGTCGACCCGCGCTACGACGGCTGGTGGTACGAGGGTGGCGGCATTTACCGCCACGTCAGGCTCGTTGCCGTCGAGCCCGTCCACATCGCGCCGGATGGCGTCTTTGTTGCCCCGTCCGTCGACGATCCAGGCACCGGCCTCCGAGCCGATGCGACAGTTTCCGCGCAAACCGAGGTGACCAACAGCAGCACGGCCTCCGCCAGCGTGACGGTCAAAAACGAAGTCATCGACGCCGAGGGGCACGTCGTCGGGGCTGCCGTTTCCACACACGAACTGGGCATCGCGACCGGCATCCAGATCCATCAGGAAATCCCGCTGCCGGACGCCGCGTTGTGGTCGCCCACCAACCCGGTCCTCTACCGGCTGCGCAGCACCGTCATGATCGCCGACAGGCTCGTCGACGAAGTGGTGACACCCTTCGGGGTGCGCCATGTGCGCTTTAGCGCCGGAGGCGGCTTCTTCCTCAACGGCCAGCCCCTCAAACTCCAAGGCATCAACATGCACCAGGACCACGCAGGCGTGGGCGTCGCCGTCCCCGACCGTCTGTTCACCTGGCGTCTGGAACGCCTCAAGGAAGTCGGTTGCAACGCCATCCGCATGTCCCACAACCCCGTCACCCCATTCCTCCTCGATGAGTGCGACCGGCTGGGCTTCCTCGTGATCGCGGAAAACCGCCACCTCGGAGACAGCTACGTCGATCAGACGCCCAAGGACGCCCTCGCCGTGGCCCACCGAGACCTCAGCGCCCTCGTGACGCAGGATCGCAATCACCCGAGCATCATCCTCTGGTCACTGTGCAACGAGCAGTGGATCCAGGGGACTGAGGAATCTGCCGCAATGGCGCGCGCGATGCGGCAACGCGTGCGCGAGCTCGATCCGACCCGCGCAGTCACGGCCGCCATGAACGGCGGCTTCGACAGTCCCCACGGACTGGGCAGCGCCCTCGACGTGATCGGCATCAATTACAACCCGTGGGTATACGACTCGGTCCATCAGCTATTCCCACACGCACCGATCATCGCCTCCGAAATCGCCAGCGAGATCAGCACCCGTGGCGTTTACACCACCCACCACTGGGAGGACTACTACGGCGACCGTACACGCGGCTACGTCAGCGCCTACAGCATCTCCGCCGGCCCGGCTGGGCAAACCGTCGAAAACGCCTGGCCCCCGGTCGCCCAACGCGAATTCCTCGGCGGTGGTTTCGTCTGGGCTGCCTTCGACTACAAGGGCGAGCCGCGCCCGTTCGGCTGGCCGGTCATCAATTGCCACTACGGCTTCATGGACATCTGCGGATTTCCGAAAGACAGCTACTACTACTACAAAGCGTGGTGGACGCAGGAGCCCGTGCTGCACCTCTTCCCGCACTGGAACTGGGCCGGCAAGGAGGGCCAGGAAATCCCCGTCTGGGTGCACAGCAACTGCGACGAGGTCGAACTGTTCCTCAACGGCGTCTCCCTCGGCAAACAAACCGTCACCCCGCTTCGCCACCTCGAGTGGAAGGTGAAATACTCGCCCGGCCAGCTCGTCGCCAAAGGCACACGCAAAGGCACGCCGATTGAGGCCACGCGCGAAACCACCGGCGGGCCGGCCGCGATCCGCCTGACCGCAGATCGGTCCCAACTCCATGCCGACAATGCCGACCTCGCAGTCGTCACGGTCGAGGCCCTTGATGCGCAAGGTCGCCCCGTCCCCACCGCATCCGACAAGATCCGGTTCACACTCACCGGTCCGGCCAAGCTCATCGGCGTCGGCAACGGCGATCCGAGCTGCCATGAGCCCGATAAAGCCAGCGACCGCTCCCTCTTCAACGGACTGGCTCAGGTCCTGGTACAGGTCACCCACGACGCCGGCGACATCACCCTCACCGCCGAGTCCGACGGGTTGCAGCCCTGCACGCTCAAGCTGAGTAGCCAATAATCCGGCATTGCGCCTCGACTCGATAGCCGGTGACGCCACGCGCACCGGCTATTCTTTTTTGTACTCGATGTACGCGGCGCTCACTTCGAGTTCCGCCGAGCGGCGGTTCGTGTACGTGCGCACGTACCAGTAGTGCATCTCATCCTCGCGAATCACGATCTTACGATCCTGCCGCTGGTCGAGTTTGGCAGGGCTCTTCAGTTCGATGGTGTCGGAGCCGATGAGGGCGCCGTTTTCGACAGCCTTCCACGCGCAGTGGAAAACCATCAGGTCGGGGTTGTCCTTGTCCGGCTCTCCCTTGATCGAGACGGAGAGCTCCGCCTTCGAATCAATCCGGCGGTTCGCCTTGTCGTATAGCGGATAGGTGAAGGTCTGGGTCGCCTCGACCTGCTCCCGGCGTCCTGGGTGGAAGTCGAGGCGTCGGCTCAAATTGGGCATGTACACGGTCTCCAGCTTTGGCGCGATCACGTTGAGCCCCCGCTTGATTTCGACCTCCATATAGTTGCGCATCCGCGCACTGACGTCCTGCTGAAGCAGGTGATGGCCGATGGAAAAAGGAGTGACGGCCAGCTGCGACTCCTGCGAACGCACACCGATCAGCGCGAGCGGTTGCTTTTGATCGACGATCGTCAGCTCCGGCCCCCAATTCGCAAAATAAACCTCCGTGCGCTGATAGCGCATGATGCCATAGACCAACGCCGCGCCGACCAGGACCACCCCGAGTCCGAGCCAGACAGGGATGAACGACGACTTGCGCCGACCGTTCAGGGGCGCCGCCGGCAACCGGAGCCGTTTATCCACCACCTCGTAAATCTCCACGGCCTCTTCCAGCCCCTTCAGGATGTACCGACCGTGGAGCTTCCACGCCAGGTCGCGTCCGGACTGCGCACGGAGCCAGCCGCGCGCACTATCGAAAACCGAATAAGTCAGGTAAATCTGCCCCGCATCGGCCAGCCCCTCCACCCGCGAAGCGCGGTTGACATGCCGGCCGACGAGATCGAGCTGGGTCTGATTTTCCACCGCCACCTGTCCCATGTGCAGCCCGATGCGGATGCCGAGCGTCTCCATATCTGGATGCGCGTGGTTAAACGCCGCGGTCTCCTGCTGAATCCGAAGCGCACGATCCACCGCCGTTGAGGGCTCGGCAAAAATCGCCATGACCGAGTCGCCGATGTGTTTCACGACCAGCCCAGCGCCACCCTCCTCGATCGCACGGACCACGATCTCGTCGTGATGGCGGAGCAACTCGACGGCATGTTGATCGCCCCGCCGCTCGGAAATCTCGGTGAAGCCCTTGATGTCGGTGAAGAGAATCACCAGCACCGAGGTCTGCCGCTGCACGCGGTATTGATCGATGCTAGAAAGGTCATGCCGATTCAGTTCCAAGGGGTTACTGGCTTCCATGTCACGTTACTGAAGAGAAAAAACGCACGGCGCCACCCATTTTTCGACCGCGTGAGCCCACACCGACCAGGCCTCACACGGGGGGGCGCACGAGTGAGGCCAAGTCCACTCAGCGCGAAAACCATGCCAGCCGCATGCGTGATCGTTCGAGCCATTCGTGGAGGCCCGGCGGCAGTCTCCAGCCGATCTGCGCCCGCTTCCCCGGGTGGTTGCTTTTCTTGACTCGGGGCCCCGCTCTGCTGGCCTGAACAACCTCAAAACCCACCCCGCCGAGCGCCCTGCCCGATCAGTGCGCCCGACCACCTCCCCATTCATCTCACCTCAGTGCCCTCCGTGTCCTCCGTGGTTTCCAACTCCGCCCCTGAATCCACTCCCGCCGTCGAACGTCCGCGCATGGATGTCGACATCGTCTGCGTCGGCTTCGGCCCCGCGACGGGCGGCTTCCTCACCACGCTTTCGAAAAACCTGCTCAAGGAGGACGGCACGCCTGTCGTCGAGAGCCAGGCGATGCCGGGCATGCCGCCGCAGGTGATCTGCTACGAGCGGGCCGACGACGTGGGCTTCGGCGTCTCGGGCGTCGTCACGCCGGCGCGCCGCATCAAGGCCAGTTTCCCGCAGCTTGATCCCGCGCAGATCCCGATGGCCGCGCCGGTGAAGTCGGAAAAAGTCGCGTACCTGCTCGATCCCATCGGCGCCAGCCGCCGCTCGCTCGCGCTGCGCTCGGCCGACGTCGTGTTGAAACTTTTCAAAGGCAAAGACCACGCGATCGAGCTGCCGTGGATTCCGCCCTTCCTCGCAAAACACGACGGACTCGTGCTCTCCATGGGCCAGTTCATGCAGTGGGTGGGCGCGCAGGCGATGGGCTCCGGCACCGTGCAGGTCTGGCCCTCCACACCCGCCTCCTCGGCGCTCGTCGAGGACAAGAAGGTCGTCGGCGTGCGCCTGATTGATCAGGGCGTCGAGAAAAACGGCACGCCCACCGGCGCGTTTACGCCGGGCATGGATATCCGCGCGGCGTTGACCGTGATCGGCGACGGCCCGGTCGGCGCGCTCGGCCAGCAGCTCGACCGCGAGTTTGGCATGCCCGAGGGGCACCACACGTACGAATGGGCGGTTGGCATGAAGATGGTCGTCGATCTGCCCGCCGACTCGAAGCTGGAGCCGGGCACGGTGTTTCACACGTTCGGATTCCCGGAGCCCGAGATTTTCGGCTTCATGTACATCCATCCGGGCAACATCGCCTCGCTCGGCATCTTCGTGCCGTCGTGGTTCGACTGCCCGGTCCGCACCGCCTACCGCTACCTCCAGCACTGGGTGATGCACCCGTACCTCTGGCAACACCTCAACGGTGCGACGCTGCGCTCCTGGGGCGCCAAGACCCTCGGCGAATCCGGCCGGCGCGGCGAACCGCACCTCGTGGGCGACGGCTACGCGCGCATCGGCGAAGGCTCCGGCACCACCAACGTCCTCACCGGCTCCGGCGTCGATGAAGCGTGGGCCAGCGGCACGCAGCTCGCCGACGCCGTCCTCGAACTGCTCAAGGCCGGGAAACCGTTTACCAAGGAAAACCTCGCCGCCACCTACGTCGCCCGCCGCCGCGCCAGCCGCGAGGACAAGGAAAGCCGCGTCGCCGAAAAAGCGCGCGACGGTTTTTGCTGCGGTTTCGTCACCGGCCTGATCGGCATGGGCATGACCGGCCTGACCGGCGGATTGCTCAACATCTGGGGCACGCCCAAGGCGCCCCACAAGCGCCTGCCCTCCATCGAGCGTTACTACCGCGGCCGCATCTCCGCCGAGGAGATCGCCAAGCTCCGCGCCGAGTGCCAGGCCAAGGGCCTCTCGCTGCACAACGAGCTCATGGACCGCGCCGGCTGGCCCGCGATCCCGCTCGACGGCAAACTCCTCGTCTCGCACCAGGACGCGCTCCTCATGGGCGGCAAAGTGCAGGCGCCCGCCGGCTACGCCGACCACGTCGTGTTTACCGAGCCGGCCGTCTGCGAAAAGTGCGACGTGAAAACGTGCATCACGATCTGCTCTGGCCAGGCCATCGCGCCGGGCGAAAAAGGCGTGCCCGCCTTCGACCGCGAAAAGTGCATCCACTGCGGCGCCTGCCTGTGGAACTGCACGCAGGAGCGCACCGACGGCTCCGGCCGCACCGTCCTCGAATTCCGCGCCGGCACCGGCGGCCTCCACTCGGCGGAAAACTAAACCGCCCGCATCCTCCCGGCGCCGTGCAGGCGCCCCGTTTTTCACACCAACCCGAAACCCATGCCCTATCACATCGTTGTCTGTGGCAGCATCGTCCCCGATCCGCTGCAAACCCTCGAACCCGTCACCTCGCCCACCGGCCCGGCGCTCAAGAATGAGCTGATGCTCCCCGCCGTGCTCGATCCGTGGGCCGGACACGCGCTCTTCGAGGCAGCCAACCTCGCCAAGCAGCACCCCGGCAGCAAAGTCTGGTTCGTGAGCATGGGCCCCAAGGCCAAGCTCCAGCAGGTCATGATGACCATCGCGCAAAAGGTGCCCTTCGAGCTCGTCGCCATCGACGGCCCTTCCAGCGGGTTCACCGAAGCCAGCGAAGTCGCCGCCGCACTCGCCGACGCCATTCAGACCATCCCCGGCCTCGACAAAGCCCACCTTCTCGTCTTCGGCGGCTGGGAATCCGCCTCGCGCGGCGCCGGCGTCACCATGCAGATGGTCGGCGAACGCCTCGGCCTCGTCGATCAGTTTCAAGGCGTGGATAAACTCACCGTGCGCGCCGACGGCTCGCTCGAAATCCTCGAGCGCATCGAGGGCGGCAAACACCAGGTCTCCACCTGCGCCGGCACGCCCGCGCTGCTCGGCTGGGCCACCGGCAGCCTCCCCGAGCCGCCCAACAACCCGCAGGTCGGCATGCTCAACATGCGCACCGTCATGCCCGCGCTCCAGAAGGCCAAGCCCGTGAAGCTCGCCGGCGAGGGCCTCGCGTTTGCCAGCGTTTCCCTCCCGAAACAGCGCCGCGAAACCCGGATCGTCAAAGACATGGCCCCCGACGACATCGCCCGCGAAATCGTCGAGTGGATCAAAAAAGACTAACCCGCGCCCACGGAGCATTCCCCATGGAAACCATTCTCGTTCTCGCCCACACCGAAGCCGACGGTTCGCTCGGCAAAGCCGCTCTCGAAACGCTCGGCGCGGCCAAGACGCTCTCCGCCTCGCTCGCCGGCTCGACGCTCGTCGTCGGCCTCATCGGCACCGAGGTGCAGGCCGCTGCCAACCAGATCGCCGCCGCCGGGGCCGCGCGCCTGCTCGGCGTCGCCGGTGCTGAGTTTGCGCAGCCGCGCTACTCCAGCGACGTGCTCGCGGTCGAGGCGCTCGGCAAAGCCGCCGCCGCCACGATCGTCCTCGCGCCCGCCACCTCGCGCATGAACCGCGTGCTCGCCGGCGCCACGCAGCGCCTCGGCGGTCGCATCGACACGCACGCCACCGGCATCGCCGCCGCAGACGGCAAGCCCGCCGTCACGCGTTGGTACTACCGCCAGCGCATGGAGGCCGTGCTCAGCCGCACGCAGCGCCCGTGGGTCGTCGCCCTCGAGTCCGGTTGCAGCGCCGCGTTTGCCGGTGCCGCCGGTCAGGCCAGCGTCGAACTCGTGTCCGTTGCCCTGCCCGCCGCGCATCAGCGCACCACCGTCACCGGCATCCAGGCTCCGTCCGCCGACGAACAGACGATCCGCCCCGATGCGAAACTGCTCTTCGTCGCCGGCGCCGGCTGGACCAAGAAGCAGGCCGACGGCCAGGCGCACGCCGCCGAGGCCGAGCAGATCATCCTCGGTTTCCTCGGGCAGACGAAGTCCTCCCTCGGCAGCACCAAGTCGCTCGTCGATCTGAGCGGCGAGGGCCAGCAGGTGCTCAAGTTCATGAGCCACCTCAACCAGGTCGGCCAGACCGGCTCCACGCCGCGCCACGCCAAGGGGCTGGCCACCTGCTGCCACGGCGAAGAGCCGCACACCGTCGGCTGGCGCTTCATCAACGAGCGACGCGCCATCAACCTCAACGCCGCCTGTAGCTGGGCGCAGGGCAAGGCCGACGTGCTTTACGTGGCCGACGCCTTTGCCGTCATGCGCAAGGTCAACGAGCTGCTCGCCGCCAAATAAGCGCCGGGCAATCGTCTCTGATTCGCAACGCCGGGCCCGCCAGCCCGGCGTTTTCTTTTGGGCTGCGGCACACGCCAGAAGCGGCAATCCCACGCCGGGCGCGCCCGTTTTTCCACCGGCCTCACCCAGGGGAGCCCACGAGGGCGGATGCAGATCGCGGGCGACTTCGGCAAAGATGAGAATTTCCGCTTGCGCCAGCTTCCGGGACTCCCCTAATACCGCCCCCTCTTTTGGTTTCGGGTCGATAGCTCAATGGTAGAGCAGCGTCCTTTTAAGTCGTTGGTTGAGGGTTCGAATCCCTCTCGACCCACCAAAAAACCGCCGGGGCAAGCGGAGTGCCCGCCCCGGAAACGCGGTGTCTCGATGAAACTCAGGAGCGCGCCGTGCCCCAACGCCGGTGCAGAAAGCGTTCCCAGGGCGAAAACAGGATTTTGTCGGCCAACAGTCCGATTGCGATGATCACGAGCATGATTGCGATGACCTGCTCCATGGCGTGCAACTCGCGTCCATAGTGCAGGAGATGGCCGAGCCCGAAGCCGCTGAGGATCGTGACATAGATCTCGGCAGCCATGAGCGAGCGCCAGGCAAACGCCCAGCCCTGCTTCATGCCGCTGACCACGAAGGGCAGCGAGGCCGGCAGCATCACCTTGAGCCAGGTGTGCAGGCCCTTAGACCCCATGGTGCGCGCCGCACGCGCGTAGATGGGCGGCACGTTGCGCACGCCACTCTCTGTCGCGATAATCATCGACCAGAGCGTGCCCATCACGACCACGAAGAACATCGCCGCCTCCGTCTGCCCAAACCAGAGCAACGCCAGCGGCACCCAGCACACGCTGGGGAGCGTCTGCAAACCGAGCGAAACCAGACCGAGCGTGTCGTTGAGCAGCTTGAAACGCGCCGTGAGCAGGCCCAGCGGCAGTCCAAGCGCGATGCCAAAAAGGTATCCGAAAACGAGCCGCCTCAGCGTGACCACCGCAGCCCCAAGAAGCGTGCCGTCGGCCAGCGCCGACCAAAGGTACAACCCGACGCTCGACGGCGAGGGCACGAGCACGGGCGACCAGACGCGGGCGCGGCAGAGCCCCTCCCAGCTCAGCACGAGTACGGCAAAAAAGAAACAAGCGCGAAGAGTGCGTTTCATTCAGCGACCTCCCGGGGCGCGTCGCCCTCCATTCCCTTGAGCGCGGCCATGATCTGCTGCGCGTGTTCGGCCAGGCTCGGACTGTTGATGTCGCGCGGGCGCGGCAGATCGATTTTGAACTCGCCTCGGATGCGGCCCGGATTGGGCGAGAAGAGTACGACGCGATCGCCCAGGCAGACAGCCTCGCGAACATTGTGCGTCACAAAGACGATCGTCTTGCGCCGAGCCGACCAGATGCGCTGCAAATCGCCGTAGAGCTGCTCGCGTGTGAGGGCGTCGAGCGCCGCAAACGGCTCATCCATGAGCAACACCTTGGGGTTGGGCGCGAGCGCACGCGCCAGCGCGACGCGCTGCTTCATGCCGCCCGAAAGCTCGTGCACGTAGGACCGCTCGAACTTTTCGAGCCCGACGAGTTTGAGGTAAAACTTGGCGACCTCGATGCGTTCCGCAGCCTTCAGCCACGGCTTGAGCTTCAGACCGAAGAGCACGTTGTCCAAGACATCGAGCCAGGGGAAAAGCGCGGCCTCCTGAAACATGACCATGCGATCGCGCCCCGGCTCGCGGATCGGCTGGCCATCGGTGAACAACTCCCCCTGGTCGGCCTGCTCCAGCCCGGCGATGATGCTCAGCAGGGTTGATTTGCCGCATCCGCTCGGGCCCACGAGGCAGACGAACTCCCCCTCGCCCACATCGAGCGAGACGGTTTCGAGCGCATGCACCTGCATGGTGCCCGTGCGAAAACGTTTGGATACGCCACGCACAGAGAGCTTGGCCGGTGTCTCGTTGGTGATCTCGGACTGCAAACTCATGGCGCGCGGCTGAACAAACGGTCCAGGGGAATCGCATCGCGGAGGAAACCCACGCTCTGCGCATCGCCCACCAATGCCTCAACTTGTGCCTGCTGCACCGTGTCGGTGAAATGCAGCCGGCTCCACGCACTCGCTACGAGCGTGGCGGAGATCTCGCGGCGGACCTCGGCGGACAGCCCCGCGCGCACCTGCTCGCGGGCATCCTCCGGATGCTCGCCGAGCCACTTCGTCAGCTCCACGTGCGCAGCGACAAACTTGGTGGCCAGCTCCGGGCGCTCCCGCAGGAGTTTCACGGAGGAAACGAGGATGGTTGTCAGAGCGTCCTTTTGATCGATATACACCTTGCCATCGGCCTCCTGCTCCAAGCGGGAAACCCAAGGCTCGACAGTCCACACGGCGTCGATGCGGCCCTGTTTGAAAAGCGCGAGCTGGTCGGGATTGGCGGTCGGGATGATCTGCACATCGCCACCGGTCAGAGTGACGGCGAAGCCCTGCTTTTTGCACCAGGAGCGGGCCGCGACATCCTGGGTGTTACCCAGCTGGGGTGTGGCGAGTTTGCGGCCCTTGAAATCCTCCGGTTTGGAGATGCGCCCGTCGGCCTGGACGATCAGGGCGGCGCCGCCCTCGGCAGAACCGGCGAGCACACGAATCTCGTCGCCGCGCGAGCGGATGTACGCGTTGAGCGTCGGGTTGGGGCCGACATATGTCAGATCGATCGTGCCGGCAAAAATCGCCTCCATGGCGCTCGGGCCGGCATTAAACGGATACCACTGCACGACGACATCCGGCCCGAGGCGCTGCTCAAACCAGCCCTGTCCTTGGCGCGTCGAGTGCGCTCCGATGATACCCTGGGCATGGGTGACGTTGGGGAAATACCCGACGCGCAATGTAATGGGGGCCGCATGGAGGCCGACCAGGCCGGCCAGCAACAAACAGAATAGGCGTAGATGCTTCATGGGATGCCAGTGGACTAAGGGTTTCTCGAAAGCAGAGATACTCCAATCCCGAGCGTCCGGCGAAGCAAGTCCCGCTTCGGAAAACCGGGGTAGATTTTCACAGCACGATCCGCAATCCGTCATGCGCCGGAGCCACGCCCGAAGGGAGCGAGGCCGCCAGCGTCGCGTGATCGCTCAGATGCGTCAGATGTGTGAGCAAAGTCCGTGTCGCGCCAATTTCGTGTGCCACCGCCACCGCTTCGGCGATACACATGTGCGTGAGGTGCTCGGCAGGCCGCAGCCCATCGAGCACGACGAGATCGACGCCCCTGGCCAGAGCGATGGCCGCCGGCGGCACCGTCTTGCAATCCGTGTAGTACGCGAACCGGCGCCCGCTGCTGCGCTCGGTAAACACGAGGCCAAGCGTCTCGATCGCGCCATGCGGAAGCAACGTGCCCTCGATGCGACCCTGTGGCAGCTCGAGCACCGAGGGCATCTCGTGCGGGCGAAACGCCACATAACCGAGCGCCGCGGGCTTTTCGCAGATCGCATAGGGGAACGCGGCTCGCACACGCCCCAGCCCTTCCGGCGTCGAGTAGATGTCGAGGGCCTCACCTCCGCGCAGGTCGCAGTAGCGGCGCAGATCGTCCATGCCCGTCATGTGGTCGGCGTGCCCGTGCGTGAGGATGAAGAAATCCACCGCAGGAATAGACTCGCGCACGCATTGGAGACGAAACTCCGGGCCCGCGTCGACCTGCACATGCAGGCCGTCCATGACGACGTGTACCGAGGAGCGCGTGCGCCGGTTGCGCGGATCGGGCGAGGTGCAGACGGGGCAGCCGCATGCGATCATGGGGACCCCTTGAGAGGTGCCGGTACCGAGAAAAACCACTTCCATGGGCAACCTCGGAGGCGCGTCAACCGCACACGCTCATGCGTTTTTCGGTCAGCGGAAGCATCACGCCACTGCGGAACAACGTCACCTGGCCCGTACTCGAGGAGACGACGAGCGCGATCGCATCGGTCGCCACGCTGATCGCGGCGGCGGCGGCGTGCCGCGAGCCCAGGCCGCTGGGCAGCACGTGCTTGATATCCGTCGCCTGGAGGAGGCTGCCCGCCGACTCCACCACCCCGTCTCCACGGATGATAAACGCGCCGTCGATCGAGGAAAACTCCTTGATGGTTTCATCCATGAAGGGATTGAGGATGTTGCGATCCTCCTCCTTGTAGCCAAAAAACGGATTGAGCACGAGCGGCTTGGTGAGCTCCTCAACCTTGGCGGTATCGCCCACGACGAAGAGGCAGCCGACCGGGCGCCCTTCCCTTCCCTCGACAGCGAGCTCGGTGGCCACGGCCATGACGCGCTCCAGCACCTCGGGCTTCACATCGTCGGGCAGCAGGTCGTCGTGCCCGGTGAGCAGGGACTGGAACTCGCGCTCGACATCGACGACCACCAGCGTGTCGAACTGGTTGCTGCCGGTCATACCCCCGATGCAGCAGACGCGGTCGCGGAACGTGATGATCTCGCGAGTGAGCGCGACGAGCAAGGCGCTGCGCAGCTGCGCGAGCCGCTGCCGCGAAAACGAGCGAACCTGGATGGTCTCGATGACGCGCTTGGAATCCTCTTCACCGGGAGGCTCGATCGGATTGCGCGTCACGAAGATCGTTTTAAACCGCGTGGTCCAGCCGGCCGGCTCGATGCCGCCGACAAAGGTGTCGCCAAAAACCATCAGGGCGCCGCAACCCGCACCACGGGCGACGCGCTCGGCCTCGCGGAGCATGAGCTGGTTGACGCGGTTTTGCTGGGCCTGCACCGGGCGGAGGCCACCGAGGCCGCCGACGAAACGGTCGTAGATCGAAGCCAGGTCGGGCGCCGCCGAGAGGCTTTGCACCAGGTCGGGCTCCTTGAGGAGGCGGGCGAGCGAGGCTAGCACCTGGAGGTAATCCCGCGCGGTCTCGCCAGCGATGAGCATGACGACGATGCGGATGCGGTCCTCCTCGCGGGCGCCATCGTGGCGGAGCCCGAGGCGGCTGCGCCCGATCGCCAGGATGTACCGACGCTTCATTTTCACGCGCACATGGGGCAGCGAGACACCGAGACCAAGGTAGGTCGTCATCGTGCTCTCGCGCGCGAGGATGCCGCGCAGAAGCGGCTCGGGTTTCAGGTCGGGGAACTTGCTGACGGAGACGGCGAGGAGCTCACGAAGCGCGCCTTCGAGATCGAGGCTGCTCAGCTCCACCACGCGATTGCGGGTGATGATTTGGTCCAGCCGCATCGCGTGGGCCCCCGTTTACTTTTCCCACTCCAGGGCGCCCTTCTTGATCTCGTAGGCGAGCCCGAGCACGAGCACGCCGAGGAAGAAGAGGACAGGGCCGAGGATGGCGATGTGACTGGCGAGAAAATCGCGGTAGATGAAGGTCCAGGGAAGGAGAAAGACGATCTCCAGGTCGAAGACGAGGAAGAGCATCGCGGTGACGTAGAACTTCACCGAGAAGCGGCTGTGCGAGAGGCCCTCGGATTTCACGCCGCACTCGTAGGGCGAATCCTTGATCGCGTTCTTCTTCGTGCGCTGCCCGAAAAACTGGCTCGCACCGACCACCACCGTGCCGATGGCTGCGGCGAGGACGAGTTGGACGACAAACGGCAGATAAGCGGCGGAGGACATCGGCGGGAAAAATGGCGCGGGGAGGAAGCGCGACACAAGGGTTTTCTCGCGCGCGTTTTCCGACCTCGCCGGGCTTACTGGGGCAGGCGCACGATCTGGCGCTCGGCGTGCTTCGCATTACCGACGCCGAGAATCTCGGCAAACTCCAGGGTGCGGATCTCCTCGGAGATGGGTTCGAAGCGGTTTTTCACGCGCCAGGTGTTGAGACGGTCGAGCATGAGCGTGTCGAGGAGCACCGGATCGGAGCTGAGCCAGAGCACGGGCTCGGACACGGTATAGAGCGAATTGAAAAACGGCCCGCCGATGAACTGGTAGTGCTCGAGGCTGGCGATGGAAAACAGCCATGTTTCGCGCAGCTCGGGGATCGCCCCCATCTCGGCGACGGCGGCCGGGGCGTTGGCGGGCGAGCGGAAGAAGCGCGCGGTATTGGAGGCGTTCCAGAGGGTCGCGTTGACCAGCGAGCCGTTGACGCCGAGCGTCGGATGGTCGGTGTACACCGGAAGGTTGATCCAGAAGTCGGCCTCCAGGAACAGCGGCGTGGCCAGGAAGCTCTTGCGGTCCTCCTCGACGGTGGAGGAGTTGGCGACGCCACGGGTCTGGGCGGCGGCAAACACGGGGTCGAAACGCGCGGGCAGCGGACTGTCGTAGAACCAGCCCGGATCGTAGTACTTGCCGGACTCCAGCACGAAGATGGGCGTGCCTTCGAAGGGCGTCTGACCCGTGACCAGCGACGGCAGGTAGCCGGTCATGCGCATGCGCAGCTGGTTCAGGCCTACGACAAAGATGTTCTCGTGTTTGAAGCCGCGTCGCTCCAAGGCCGCGATCACCGCCTTCACGAGCGGGATGGGCGTGGCCATCCCGGGGCCGGAGTCGGTGTAAACCTTGAGGCCGACCTTGCCCTTGGGGCCCGGCACGAGCGGGCGCGCGCTGGCGCGTTCCCAATTGGCGATGAGCCGCTCGACCTGCTCGGCATAGGCCGGCGCATCAAAAGCGGGCAGACGCGTTTCCCACACAGGCAACCTGGGGGCAGCCGCCACGGGTGCGTTGGCCGAATCGGCCGCACGCGCCGGGCTCGCCAGCGGAGCGGCGGCCAGCAGAAGCGATGCAAAAACAAAAGGGATGCGGGAAAAGCGCATGATGGGTTAGTCGTGTAACGCGAAAGTTTGTTTCCGCGAAGAGTCGCGAAACTTGACAGCCCCCGGGGCGGCTTGAAAGTGCATTCTTACGTTCCCTTTCCACGGTTCCCTCTCCTCATGCCTGTCATCAAGCCTACCTGCATCCAAGACTTGAAGCTGCGTGTGAACATCGTGGATGTCGTCTCCCGGACCGTCACCCTGCGCAAGGCCGGCGGGCGCTTCAAAGGCCTCTGTCCTTTCCACAACGAAAAGACGCCGTCCTTCCACGTCGACCCCGACAAGGGCTTCTTCAAGTGCTTCGGCTGCGGCAAGGCCGGCGACATCATCACCTTCGTCCGCGAGACCGAACAGCTCAACTTCACCGAGGCCGTGGAGGCCATCGGCCAGCGCTACGGCGTGCCGATCGAATACGAGGAAGGCCGCGGCGGCCCGACGCGTGAGGAGCGCTCCCTGCGCCAGGAGATTTTCGAACTCCACGAGCTCGCCACCGAGCACTACCACCAGGCCTTGCGCGCCAATTCGGAAATCGGCGCCTTCATGCGGACCTACTGGCAGGAAAAGCGCCGCTTTGGGATGGAGGTCGCCGAAGAGTTCAAGATCGGCGCCGCCGCCCCATTCGACGACGGACTCGCGGCCCTCCTCATCAAACGCCAGTTTTCCGAAGAGGCTCTCCGCCAGTGCGGTCTGTTCTTCATCCGCGAAGACGCCCTGATGACCGTCGGTGCGCTGCGCCCGCGCTTCCGCGGCCGGCTCATGATCCCGATCCGCGACCACCAGGGCCGCGTGGTCGCGTTTACCGCCCGCCAGACCGACCTCACCCCCGGCGACGATCCGGCCCGCGAAGCCAAATACGTCAACTCGCCCGAGACCCCCATCTTCACCAAGGGCAACCTGCTTTTTAACCTCGACCGGGCGCGCACCGCCGTCGGCGAGAAGCAGCCATTTGTCATGGTCGAAGGCCAACTCGACGCCATCCGCTGCTGGAGCGTCGGGCTCAAGGCCGCCGTCGCCCCTCAGGGCACCTCGATCACCGAGCCGCAACTCATCCTGCTCCGCCGCTACGCCCAACAAATCGAATGCTTCTTCGACAGCGACGGGGCCGGGCAAAAAGCCGCGCTGCGGCTGCTCCCGATGGCCCTCAAAGCCGGGCTCGAAGTGCGTTTCCTCACGCTCGCCGGAGCCGGAAAAATCGACCCCGATCTGCTATTTCTGGAGCAAGGCCTGCCCGCCTACGAACGCCTGCGCGCCTCGTCCCAATCGGCCATGGCCTTCGCCTGCCGGGCGCATCTGCCAACCCCAGCCTCGGCCACCGCCGAGCAAAAGGCGCGCGCAGCGCAGGCCGTCTTTGAGCTCGTCGCGACCTCCGAAAGCGCCGTGGCCCGCTCCGAATTTCTAAACGAGTGCGCCGCCAGGCTTCAGCTGCCACCCGCAGCCCTGCAAAAAGATTTTGCCGCCTATCTCCAGCGCAGTCCCGGCACCCCGGCGCAGGCCGCAGCCGCCGCGGCCCCGGCCACCAGCGCCATCCGCAACATCTCGCCCGAGCACAACCTCCTCTGGCTCGTCCTCCACTTCGAGTCCCTAGGCAAACCCCTCTGCCAGGCATTCCCCCACGAATGGATCGATACCAACCAGATCGCCGGCCGCCTCCTCCACCGTTTCCTCGGCGAAATCCAACACGACGACTGGCCCGGCCGTGACCAGCTCGACACCCTCCTCGAAACCCCCGAAGAACGCACCCTGGTTGCCTCGCTCCTGTTCGACACCCCCGAAATCGAAGCACCCGCGAAGCACGCCGCACAGGGGCTTCAACAGCTCCGAACCCGCGCACTGGAACCGGTTCTGCGGAAAATCGAACTTGATTTAGCCACCCTCAATGCGGACAGTCCCCTCTCCGCATCCTCCCTTTTTAAACAACGCCAAGACCTACAACGTCAGCTCCGGCAACCCTTGGGTTTGCCCGGCGCTGACTGATTTATTTTCCCGATATCCACATCTATGCCGCGAAAAAACAAGTCCGCCGACGCAGACGCACAAAGCCAAGCCGTGGAAGATGCTATCTCCAAGGTACGCGCCTCCGGTGCTGAAGGCACCGATCCGGCCACCGCCGGCGCACTCAACGAAAAGATCCGGCAACTCATCCGGCTCTCCAAAGAGCAAGGTTACCTCACTTTCGACGACATCAACGAAGCCCTCCCGGACTCCGTCGAAAACCAGGACGAAATCGATAACGTCCTCTCCATCCTCAACAACCTCGACATCGAGATCCTCGAGCCCGATCAGGTCGAGGGCTACAAGCAACGCCAGGAAGAAGCCGAGGAAGAGGAAACCCGCACTTCGCAAAACGACATCCTCGACGACCCGGTACGCATGTACCTCAAGCAGATGGGCCAGGTCCCGCTGCTGACGCGTGAACAGGAAGTCGAAATCTCCAAACGCATCGAGACCGCCGAGGCCAAGGCGCAGGAAGCGCTCTTCCAAGCCACCAAGGTCGCGCAGTACATCATCACCCTCGGCCAAAAACTCCTCAACCGCGAGGAACGCTTCGACCGCATCGTCATCGATAAGAAGATCGAAAGCCGCGACGCCTACTTCAAAGCCCTCCCCAAGCTCGTCGAGACCACCCAGAAAAACGAAGACTCCGTCGTCGAATCCTGGGAGGAGTATCTGGCCGCGCGCAACGAAGCCGACCGCAAGAAGGTCCTCGCCAAGCACAAGAAGCGCGAAGCCACCCTCCGCGCCAACTTCTCGAAGTTCTACTTCAAGCTGAAGGTCTACGAGGAGTACCTCGAAAAGATCCACCCCACGATCGACGAGATCCACGCGATCCACGACATGCTCGACCGCGCCAAGCATCCCAAGACCAAGAAGGATGCCGCGATCGACACCAAACCCCTTCACGCCCGGCTCAAGGAAATCGAGGCGGAGCAACGCCTGCCCGCCGCCGAGCTCATGCAGACCGTCTCCCAGACGATGGTCCACGTGCGCGAGGCCCACAAAGCCAAGACCGAGATGGTCGAGGCCAACCTGCGCCTGGTCATCTCCATTGCCAAGAAGTACACCAACCGCGGCCTCTCCTTCCTCGATCTGATCCAGGAGGGCAACATGGGCCTCATGAAGGCGGTTGAAAAGTTCGAGTACCGCCGCGGCTACAAATTCTCCACCTACGCCACGTGGTGGATCCGCCAGGCCATCACCCGCTCCATCGCCGATCAGGCCCGCACCATCCGCATCCCGGTGCACATGATCGAGACCCTGAACAAGGTGATGCAGGTGCAAAAACAGCTGCTCCAGGAGTTCGGCCACGAGCCCACACCGGACGAAGTCGCCGAGGAGATGAATCTCCCCGTCGAGCGCGTGCAGCAGATCATGAAGATGGCCCAGCAGCCCATCTCGCTGCAAAGCCCCGTGGGCGACGGCGACGACACCAGCTTCGGCGATTTCATCGAGGACAAGTCGGCGGACAACCCGTACGACATGACCGCCTACTCGCTCCTGCGCGAAAAGATCATCGACGTGCTCGACTCCCTCACGGAGCGCGAGCGCCGCGTGCTCTCTCTGCGCTTCGGCCTGATCGATGGCTACAGCCGCACCCTCGAAGAGGTCGGCAAACAATTTAAGGTCACCCGCGAGCGCATCCGCCAGATCGAGGCCAAGGCCCTGCGCAAAATGCGCCACCCGACGCGCCTGCGCCAGCTCACCGGCTTCTTCGATGCCGAGCCGCTCGACAACTCGCCCGACGCCTACAACGCGGCCACCGCGATGCGGGTGCAAAACCTGCCCGGCAAGCCCGGCAGCGACGCCCCCGGCAAGTAAATCGAGATCACACACACTCCTGCCGCCCGGTACTCCACCGGGCGGCTTTTCTTTGTCCGTCCCCAGCCATTCGCCGCTTTACAGCAGTCCCCGTGGCTCTAGGGTGACGCCCATTCTCCTATGCAACTCTTCGCGGGCTTACTCGGTCTCGGCGGCACGGAACTGATCGTCATCTTGGTCATTGTCCTCCTCCTTTTTGGCGGGGCCAAACTCCCCTCGCTCGCTCGCGGTCTGGGCCAGTCGATCAAGGAATTCAAGAAGGCCAGCAAAGAGGAAAGCCCGGACGAAAAACCTGCCGCAAAAGCGGACGCGGCCAAGACCGCCGACGCCAAGCCGGACGCCAAGTAAGCCGGTCTCGCCCCCCATCTTTTCCAAGCACGGCTCACGCCGTGCTTTTTTGTGCCCACGTGAAACGACACGAAAAAGCGCCCGGCTTGCGGCCGGGCGCCCGAAATAAACGAGACGAGCGCGAGCTCAGTTCTTCGCCACGAGTTGATCGAGCTGTCCGGTCGCCTGGCGCACGGACGCCTGGGCCACATGGTAGCTGTAATAGGCCTTCAGCTGGTTCAGCCGCGCCTCGGTCAGCGCGACCTGGCTGGTCAACACGTCGAGCTGCGTCGCCGCGCCGGCATCGTTGCGGGCATTGGCCAGACGCAGCGCCTCGACGGCCTGCTCCACGACCTTGCCCGTCGATTCGACCATCTCCCACGCCTCCTGTAGCGAGGAGTGCGCGCGGCGCACCTGCACCTCGATGGCCAGGGCCGTCTCGTCGAGCGTCAGACGCGTTTGCGCGAGCTGCGATTTGGACTGGGCCACTTTGCCAGCCGTCGCGCGTCCGTCGAAGATGGACCACTGCGCCTGCACACCGGCCGTCCAGCCGTCGCGGCGATCATTCCACGCGGTGGTGGGACCACCGCGCACCCAATCGTAGGCACCGAAGGCCTCGAGCTGGGGCTGGTAGCCGGACCGTGCGGCACGCACCTGCTGCTCGCCGGCATCGACGAGTTTGGCGATGCGCTGGAGCTCCGGGCGGTTCGCACGGGCCGCCGAAAGTGCATCGGAGAGCGCCGGCATCTCTGTCGGCGTGACTTCGAGCGAGCCGATAAACTCGGGCACGGCCGCACTGTCACCACTGGCTTTGGCGGAGACGCCCATGACCTGGCGCAGCTCCTCGACGGCGATGCGATAAGCATTGCGGGCCTCGATCAGCGGCGGGCGGCCGTTGGCGAGCGAGACCTCGGCGCGGAGCACTTCGAAGTTGGAGGAGGCACCGGCCTCGAAGCGGTTGCGCGCCGTGCGCAGCTGTTCTTCGAGCAGGCGGATGTTTTCCTCCTGGACGGCGATACGCTGCTTGGCGAGCAGCACGGCATAGAACTGAGTGCGCACGCGAAGGAGCTGCTCGTTAACGACGCCCTGCAGGTCGAGCAACGCAGCCTCGCGGGAGGCCTTTGCGCCACGCACCGAGGCTGCCACGCCGCCGCCGGCGTAGAGGGTCTGGCGGACCTCGATTTCGAGGTTCCAGTTGCGGTCCAAGGCGGGCACGGAGGACGAGAGCTCCTTGTCGTTGCCGGTGTAACTGCCAGTGGCAGCCACGCGCGGGATCTGGCGGGCGCGCACTTCGAGGACGACGCCGTCCTGCTGCTTGATGCGCTCGCGGGCCTGCCGGATGGTGAAGTTATTCTCCACGGCGAACTGGATCGCCTGCGGCAGGTCGAACGAGTCCGGCATGGGAGCCTCCGCAGCCGGAGCCGCGGAAAGCCCGAGCGAAAGCGCCGCGACGAGCGCGGCGGCCTTCGCCGAATGGAGGAGTTGGTCAAGTTTCATGACAGGTTTAAGGGTTTAGTGGGCTGCCTGGGTGGCCGGTTGCACCGTTTTCGTGGGCTGTCCGGCAGAATGATCCTTGGCGATGAGCATGTACAGGGCCGGTACCACGAAAAGCGTGAAGAATGTACCGACTGCGATGCCGCCGACGAGGACGAGACCGATGGAGTTGCGCGCTGCGGCGCCGGCGCCCGTCACCAAGGTGAGCGGGAAGTGACCGGCGATGGTCGCCGCGCTGGTCATCAGAATCGGGCGCAAGCGCGTGAGGGAGGCCTCGCGCACGGCCGCGAGTTTGGATTTACCCTCGCGTTGGAGCACGTTGGCAAACTCCACGATCAGGATGCCGTTCTTGGCGATGAGGCCGATGAGCGTCACCAGGCCGATCTTGGAATAGATGTTGAGCGAGAGGTGGAGAAGCCGTCGGTCCAGAATGGGATCGTGGACATCGGCATCTTGATGAAGGTGAAGAGCAGCGCTCCAAACATCGCCAGAGGCACGGAGCCGAGGAGGATGATGAAGGGGTCGCGGAAGCTGTTAAACTGGGCCGCGAGCACGAGGAAGATGAGCGCGAGCGCGAGCAGCATGGTCTGCCCGAACTTGCTACCACCCTCCTGGCGGAGCTGGCGCGATTCACCGGTGTAGTCGATCACGTAGCCCTTGGGCAGGACCTTGGCCGCCTCGTCCTCGAGGGTGCGCAGCGCTTCGTCGAGCGGCCCCATGTAGGCGGCGGTGAGCTTGACGGAGTTGAGCTGCTGGAAGCGGTTGAGCGAGCGGGGCTGCGTGGTGCTGCGGATCGAGGCAACGGTGCTCAACGGGATGAGCTGGTTGTTCGGTCCGGTCACGTAGATGTCCTCGATCTGGTCGGGATTGAGGCGGCCGGCGCGCTGGACCTGCGGGATGACCTTGTAGCTGCGGCCGTCGATGCTGAAGCGGTTGACGTAGTTGCCGCCGATCATGGCCGAGACGTCGGCGCCGATCTGCTGGAGGTTGAGGCCGAGCGCGGCGACCTTGTTGCGATCGATCACGAGCTCGGACTGCGGCTGGTCGATCTTCACGTCGATGAGCATGACGGGCCACTTGCCGCTCGCCATGACCTTCGTGCGGATCTGCTCGGCGATTTCGAGGATGTCCTTCACATCGGCCGTCGAGGCGATGATGAACTCGACAGGCAGCTGGCCACCGCCAGGCAGCGCCGAGGGCATGGCCGGGAACATCTGGATGCCGGGGATCTGCGCGAGTTTCCCCTGCAACTGCGGCATGATCTCAAAGGCAGTGCGCTCACGCTCCGCCCAGGGAGCGAGCACCAGACCGGCAAAGCCGGAGTTCGAGCCGGTGTGCTGGAAGACGAATTTCCGCTCGGGCACCTCCATGAACACATCGTGCGCGGCATGAGAGAACGTACGCGTCTGATCGATGGTCGCGTTGGCGGAGGCTTCGGCGATGCCAAAGATGATGCCCTGGTCTTCCGTCGGGGCGAGCTCGTTGGCGGAGAACATCCACATCGGGATGGTGAGCAGCGTGAGCATCACCCAGACCATATAGACGGCGGGGCGGACGGAGAGCGCACTGTCGAGCACGCGGGCGTAGGCGTTGCGCAGTTTCTCGAAGGTCGCGTTGATGCGTGTGGGCAGCCAGTGGTGCTCGATCTTTTCGTCGAGCAGCTTGGCCGACATCATCGGCGAGAGCGTGAGGGCGACGACGCCGGAAATCATGACCGCGCCGGCGAGGGTAAAGGCAAACTCACGGAAGAGCGAGCCGGTGAGGCCACCCTGCAGACCGATCGGCGCGTACACGGCGGCCAGCGTGATCGTCATGGCGATGATGGGCCCGACCAGTTCGCGTGCGCCGAGGATGGCGGCATCGAAGGGCGTCTTGCCCTCGCGCATGTGGCGCTCGACGTTTTCGACAACGACGATGGCGTCGTCCACCACGAGACCGACGGAGAGCACGATGGCCAGCAGCGTCAGCAGGTTGATGGAGAACCCGAGAATCTGCATGAGGAACACCGCGCCGATGAGCGACACGGGGATCGTGACCACGGGCACCAGTACGGAACGGAAGGTGCCAAGGAAGAAAAAAATCACGATGACGACGATCAGGAGCGTCTCCAGCAGGGTGCTGACGACTTCGTTGATGGCGTTGTTGATGTACTCGGTGGAGTCGTAGGCAATGCCGCCGTCGAGGCCGGTGGGCAGTTCCTTCTGGATCTGCTCAAGCTCGGCGCGGGCACGTTTGATGACTTCGATCGAGTTGGCGGTGGGCAGCACGAAGATGCCCATGAAGACCGCGGTCTGGCCGGAGAAGCGCACCTCGGAGTCGTAGTTGTCGGCACCGAGGACGACGTCGGCGATGTCTTCGAGGCGGATGATGGCGTCGTGCTCTTCGCGGATGACGAGTTGCTTGAACTCATCGGCGGAGCGCAGGTCGGTGTTGGCGGTCAGATTGACCTGGATGAGGGCGCCGCGAGTCTGGCCGAGGGCGGCCAGATAGTTGTTGGCCGCGAGGGCCTGGCGCACCTGGGCCGGGCTGATGTTATAGGCGGCCATGCGGTCGGGCTTGAGCCAGATGCGCATGGCGAAGGTGCGACCGCCCATGATTTCGGCGCGTTGCACGCCCTCGACCGCCGAGAGGCGTGGCTGCACCACGCGGACGAGGTAGTCGGTGATTTCGTTGTGGGCGAGCAGATCGGAGGTGAAGCGGATGTACGCCGAGGCGAAGCGGCTGTCGGCCGATTCGACGTTGATGATCGGCACCTCGGCGCCGGGGGGCAGGTCGCCGCGGACCTGATCAACCTTTGAGCTGATTTCGGCCAGCGCCTTCGTGGGCTCGTAGTTGATCTTCAGGCGCGCGCTGATGGAGGAGAAGCCCTGCGCGCTCTGCGACTCGATGTACTCGATGCCGTCGGCGGCCGCGATGGCGCGTTCCAAGGGCGTGGTGATGAAGCCGCGCACGAGGTCGGCATTGGCGCCGACGTACGCGGTGGAGACGGTGACGACAGAGTTCTCGCTGCGAGGATACTGCCGCACGGTGAAGCCGCTCTTGCCGCTAAGAGCCTATCCGGAAAACAAAGTGAACGAAGAGGCGGCTGCAGTGTCAGCAT
>ERZ795049.552-NODE-552-length-54554-cov-28.243931_pt1 | contig 54554 bp, 52 predicted proteins | sample MGYA00375133_ERZ795049 | MGnify/ENA primary metagenome ERZ795049 (study PRJEB30178, sample SAMN05720147) | activated sludge metagenome | isolation source: anaerobic digester from wastewater treatment plant | place: Japan | collected 2015-04-20 ... | reverse complement strand
TTCGCCAGCGCGTCGATCCGCGCCCGCAGGCCGCTCTGACGCGCCCCCGACCCGCCCCCGCCCAGCCGGGTCGAGGTATTCCGCCATCGTTCGCTGACGGCCGAATACCTCGACCCAGCAAGGGGGTTGGGCGCAGCGAGAGGGTCGGCTCCCCAACGGGAAGCCGACCCTCTCGTGTGCTCGAAGGAGCAGCAGGTATGCCGTGTGCTCAGCTTGCGACGCGGTCTGCGACCGGTGAGGGGTCGCCGGCGATGGCCAGGTCGCGCCGCTTGGAGACGACGACCGCCACGATGACGACCACCAGACACAGCAGGGCGATGGCGTACCGGATGCCGGCGTTGGCCCCAGCGCCAAGGGTCAGACCCACGATCGAGGGGGCGATGAGCACCGAGACGAGGTTCATCACCTTGAGGAGCGGGTTGATGGCCGGGCCCGCAGTGTCCTTGAACGGGTCGCCGACGGTGTCGCCGATGACGGTGGCGGCGTGGGCAGCGGAGCCCTTGCCACCGTGAGCGCCGTCCTCGACGATCTTCTTGGCGTTGTCCCAGGCACCGCCGGAGTTGGCCAGGAAGACGGCCATGAGGCAGCCCGACGTGATCGCCCCGGCGAGGAAGCCGGCAAGCGCACCGATACCGAGGCCGAAGCCGACGATGATCGGCGTGAGCGCCGCCAGCAGACCCGGGGTCGCCAATTCACGCAGCGAGTCGCGGGTGCAGATGTCGACGACCTTGCCGTATTCGGGCTTGGCGGTCCCCTCCATGATCCCGGGGATCTCGCGGATCTGGCGGCGCACCTCGAAGATGATTGCTCCAGCGGCCCGGGTGACGGCGTTGATCGCCAGACCGGAGAAGAGGAAGACAACAGAGGCGCCGAGCAGCGCGCCGACCAAGGTGTTGGGCGACACGATCTCAAGGTTGAACGACGAGGCGATATCGGCGGTGATCTTGGCGCCGCTGCCGATCTCTTCGAGCGTGCTGCGGACGGCGTCGGTGAACGATCCGAAGAGCGCGGTCGCCGCAAGCACGGCCGTTGCGATCGCGATTCCCTTCGTGATGGCCTTCGTCGTGTTGCCGACGGCGTCGAGGTCGGTGAGGATGCGCGCCCCGGCGGCGTCGATGTCTTTGGACATCTCGGCGATGCCCTGGGCGTTGTCCGACACGGGGCCGAAGGTGTCCATCGCCACGATGACGCCGACGGTCGTCAACAGCCCACACCCAGCGAGGGCGATGAAGAAGAGCGCCAACAATGTCGACCCAGCGCCCAGCGTGAACGCGCCGTAGACGGCGGCCCCGATGATGACTGCGGTGTAGACGGCCGACTCGAAACCCACACCGATGCCCGAGAGGACGACGGTGGCCGGGCCGGTGAGGGACGTGCGAGCCACGTCGTTGGTCGGCCGGGAGGTCGTGCCCGTGAAGTAGCCCGTCAGCCAGAGAATGATGCCCGCGAGAATGATGCCGAGGAAAACGGCCATGGTCGCGCGGATCCGGAGCCCGTCGATCTGCACCCCGAGAATGGCGGCGTCGGTCGACTGCGGCAGGTAGACGAATGCGGCGATAAGCGACAACACCGCGGAGATCACCGCAGAGATGTAGAAACCGCGGTTGATGGCCGTCAGGCCGTTCTCGTTGCCCTTCACCTTGGTGATGAAGACGCCGATGATGGCGGTAATGGCACCGATCGCCGGGACGATGAGCGGGAACACTAGGCCGGTGACGCCGAGCGCCACGGAACCGAGGATGAGCGCGGCGACGAGGGTGACGGCATACGACTCGAAGAGGTCGGCCGCCATGCCGGCGCAGTCGCCCACGTTGTCACCGACGTTGTCGGCGATGGTGGCCGCGTTGCGCGGGTCGTCCTCGGGAATGCCCGCCTCGACCTTGCCGACGAGGTCGGCACCCACATCGGCGGCCTTGGTGAAGATGCCGCCGCCGACACGCATGAACATCGCGAGCAGCGCCGCGCCGAAGCCGAAGCCCTCGAGGACCTTCGGAGCCTCACCCTTGTAGAGCAGGACGACGATCGAGGCGCCGAGCAGGCCCAGGCCCACGGTCGCCATGCCGACGGTGCCGCCGGTGCGGAAGGCGATCCGCATGCCGCCCTCACGGTCACCCTGGCGAGCGGCCGAGGCCACGCGGACGTTGGCACGAACCGCGAGGTTCATGCCGAGGTAGCCGATGCTCGCCGAGAAGAGAGCGCCGATGACGAAGAAGACCGACCGTCCCACCTTGACGCCCATGTCCGCGGCGGGGAGGAGGAAGAGCAACAGGAAAACAAGGACGACGAAACCGCCAAGCGTCTTGAACTGGCGCTGCAGATAGGCCTGCGCCCCTTCCTGGACCGCAGCGCCGATCTCCTGCATCCGTTCGGTACCCGGGTCGGCGGCGAGAACCTGACGCCGGAACATCGCACCCATCGCCAGGGCGATGAGGGAGATGACGAGGACGACGAGGACAAGAGTGAGGTTGAGCCCTTCGAGGGCGACCTCGGGCGCGGCAGGTATCAGGGCTTGCATGCATTTCCTCCTAGACGCCGCCCATGGCGGCGCACGGGGTCGGCGCCGAACGGGGGGTTCAGCGGAGGCACATCCGTGTGTTCCGGGGCGAGGCTATCGCCCGCAACCGTCGCGAGGCGACAGTGCTGGCCCGCTCACGAGGTGTGTAACGGCTCACGCCGCCGATGAAAACGCTTGCAGCCCAAGCCAATGGGGACGCGGGTCACGACCGGGGGCACCGCCGGTCGGCACGGGCGGGGTCGAGGCCGATCAGGCCGGGTCGTCGGGGACGTCCGCCAGGGTCGGGAACATCTCCAGGACCCGGTCGAGCCCCGTGATCGTGAACACCTTGAGGACTCGGTCGGTTGCACCGACGATCCGCATCCGGCCACCTTGGGAGCGCACCATCTTCAGCCTCCCGACGAGGACGCCCAGACCCGTGGAATCCAGAAAGGTGACCCGGCCGAGGTCAACGATGAGGTCTCGGCACCCGGCGTGGATCGGCTCATCGAGTCGCCGTCGCAATTGAGGTGCCGTATAGACGTCGATCTCCCCACCGACGTGCACAATCGTGCGCTCCCCCTGCGCCGTGGTCGATAACGCCAGATCCACGATCACAACCTTCCGCTCACTGCCTTTCTTTGAACGTTACCTCGGGAGCCTACGGTGAGCACAATGCCCACTCCGCACGAGACGCGACCTGACCCGGCCGAGGCGGCCCGCGCCGACCCCGCGGCGTTGCTCGCGCGCCTGGCGAGCGGCGACCGCCAGACGCGGCTGCGGCATACCCGGCGGATCCCCGAGCGAGCGGCCCGCACGGCCGACCTGCCGTCCTGGGTGACCCCGTCCCTCGCGGGAGCGCTCCTCGGCGAGGGCATCGCCACGTTATGGAGCCACCAGGTCGAGACAGCTGAGGCCGCGCATGGCGGCGAGCACGTCGTCGTTGCCACGGGGACAGCCTCGGGCAAGTCCCTGGGCTACCTCGTTCCGGTGCTCTCGGACGTGCTTGATGGAGCATCGGCACCCACGGGACGCGGCGCGACTGCGCTGTATCTCGCGCCGACCAAGGCTCTGGCCCACGACCAACTCGACAGGGTGACCCGACTCGCGTTGCCGGGGCTGCGCGTCGCGACTTACGACGGCGACACGCCTCCGGAGGAACGGCGGTGGATCCGCGAGCACGGGGCCTATGTGCTGACCAACCCCGACCTCGTGCACCACTCGTTGTTGCCCGGGCACGAGCGGTGGGCTCCGTTCCTGCGCGCCTTGCGCTATGTCGTCATCGACGAATGCCACGTCTACCGAGGGGTTTTCGGGTCGCACCTCGCGCTGGTCCTGCGGCGGTTGCGCCGGGTCGCAGCCCGCTACCGCTCCTACCCCACCTTCGTCCTCGCCTCCGCGACCGTCGCCGACCCGGGTGGGCACGCAGCGCGCCTGATCGGTATGCCGGTCCGCCCAGTCACGCTCGACGGCTCGCCACGCGCGGCGGTGACCATCGGGTTGTGGGAGCCGTCGATCCGGCCGGTGACCGATGCCGAATCGGGGGTGACCGCGCGGCGGCGTTCGGCCGTGGCCGAGGCTGCGGATCTGTTGGCCGATCTGGTGGACGAGGGCGTGCAGACGGTGGCCTTCGCCCGATCGCGGGTCGGAGCGGAGGTGCTTGCCCAGGCAGCCACCCGCCGCTCGGCCGATCGAGGCGGGGCCGCTGCCGATCACGACGAGGCTGGCGGAAGCCGGGGCGAGACGGGCGCCGATCGTGACGGAGCCGTCGGGTCGGGAGCGGTGATCGCGGCATACCGAGGCGGGTATCTGCCCGAAGAACGGCGGATCTTGGAGGGGCAGTTGCGTTCCGGTCACCTGCGCGGCCTCGCAGCGACGACCGCGCTGGAACTCGGCATCGACGTCAGCGGCCTGGACGCGGTGCTCCTTGCGGGTTGGCCGGGGACGGTGTCGTCGTTCTGGCAACAGGTGGGCCGAGCCGGGCGGGCCGGCCGCGAGTCGCTGGCGGTGCTCGTCGCGGCCGACGACCCGCTGGACGGCTTCCTCGTGCGCAACCCGGAGGCCATCTTCGACCGGCCTGTCGAGGTCGCGGTCGTCGACCCGGACAACCCACATGTCTTGGCCCCCCACCTCGTCTGCGCGGCGGCCGAATTGCCGGTGACCGACGCCGACCTCGCGCCGGACCTGTTCGGGCCGGGTGCCGGGCCGCTGCTTGACCGGTTGGTGGCAGACGGTGTCGTGCGGCGCCGACCCACCGGCGTCTACTGGGCCCGCGACGAGCCGCCGGCTGCGTCGGTGTCGTTGCGCGGGATCGGGCAGACCGTGCGGGTCGTGGAGCGCTCGACCGGCCGGGTCGTGGGCCTCGTCGACGAGTCGCGCGCCGACGCGGCGGTCCACCCAGGCGCCGTCCACGTCCACCAGGGGCGCAGTTTCGTCGTCACCGCGCTCGACCTCGATGAAGGCTCGGCCCTCGTCGTCGCCGGCGACCCGGGCTGGAGCACGCAGGCGAGGTCGGTGAGCGAGTTCAACCTGGGGAAGGTGCGTGAGCAGGTGTCGAGCGGCCCGTTGACCGCCGCGTTCGGCGAGGTGACCGTGCACCACCAAGTGATGTCCTTCCTGCGCCGACTGCCCGACGGCGAGGTCATCGGGGAGCACCCACTCGACCTCCCGGTCCGCACCCTGTCGACGACCGGCATCTGGTGGACCCTCCCCGAGGAGACGCTGCTCGACGTGGGCGTGGACGCGAGCGGCATACCGGGGGCCCTTCACGCCGCCGAGCACGCGGCGATCGGGATGCTGCCCCTCGTGGCGAGCGCCGACCGCTGGGACATTGGTGGGGTGTCGACCGCACGGCACCCGGACACGGGGTTGCCGACGGTGCTCGTCTATGACGGCTATCCGGGCGGGGCCGGATTCGCGCAGCGTGGGTATGCCGCCCTGCACGACTGGCTCGCGGCGACCCGTGACGTCGTGGCGGGGTGCGCCTGCCGGGACGGCTGCCCGTCGTGCGTCCAGTCGCCCAAGTGTGGCAACGGCAACCATCCGCTGGACAAAGCGGGCGCCGTGCGGGTGCTTGCCCACGTGGTGAGCCTGCTGGAACGTTGCGGCACTGAGTAGTGTCGCCACCGAAGCCGTCGAATCGCCGGCCGCGGTCGACGACGTGGGTGGGACATCAGGAGGACAACGTGGTCGCATTCGGGTTGATCCTGCTCCTCATCGGGGTGGGCGCGGGTGGCTGGCTCGCGTGGTTGGCCTTGCAGAGCGAGACCGGGGTGACGCTGGGAGCGACCGGGCTGCAGTTGACCGTGCTGCCGATCACGCTGTTCGTCGCCGGTGCCGCGTCGATGTTGCTGTTGTGGCTCGGGGTGCGATTCATGGCCCTCGGGACCAAGCGTCGGGTCGCCCGGCGCAAGGAACTCAAGGAGTTGCGCACCGCGCCCCCGGCCTCCGGTGGCGCGGGTCCGCGAAGCACTGACGGTCTCTAAGGTCCCGACGGGCTCAGCCAGGGCCAGCCCGCGCGGAGGCTCGGGCCGTCCTCGGCCACGGCCCGCCCGAAGTCGCCGTGACGGAGACTTCGACCGAACCCTCGCCCGGCACCGCACACGCCACGAGCTGCGCGTGGTTGAGCGCGGCCAACCGGGAGGCCTGAGCGCAGGCCTCTCCCGCGCCAGCACCGCGAACCCCTGCGCCCGCACCCGCCAGCGCGGCGAGATCAGCGGCAGCCCGCGCGACGTGGGCGGCGTTGACCGCTCTGGCCAGGTCGAGCGCTCCGACCGTTGACGCCACCAGCGCGCCCAGGACTCCGAGCACAGCCACGGTGCTTTGACCACGCTCACGGCTCACGGCGGAGCCGCCTCACGGGGAGCAGTCGCCGACGCCGCCACGACCCAGGAGAAGCCCAGCACGGGCGCCCGACGCGACACCGAGACCATCGCTGTCGCCAGGTCGCCGCCGGCACTCAAGGCCACGGACGCACCCGAGGGAGCAGCCCCACGCGCCAGAGCGGCAGCCGCGCCCTGGGAGTCGCCCCTGGCCAGCGCCCGCGCTGCAAGCCGGGCGGCATCGACACACCGGATCTGGTCAATCCCGGCTCCGATAGCGCTCAGCGCCACCACCAACACGAGCACCACCGCAGGCAGCGCCACCGCGAACTCGGCCGTCGCCATCCCGCGCTCGCTCCGACCACGCGGCCGCCTCACCGGGGCGCCCTCACCCCGTGCTCAGCGCGGACTGGATGATTCGGGCCAAGGCCGAACGCACCGCATCGGATTTCACGACCGCGATCAGCGCCGCGGCGAACGCCACCGCGGCCAGCGTGCCCACGGCATACTCCGCCGTCGTCATGCCGGCGTCCATGCGGCGGCGAGCCTCACGCCAGCCGTCAATCAGCTTCCACCTCAAGGCTTTTCCCATCATTACACGTCCCTTCAGTCGCAGACCAATAGCTCGATCCTCACCGCCGACCCGACCTGTTGTCAGCGCCTCCCGCCCGGCCTGTGGATGATGGGACAACTGACCAGGCGGGTGTGGACAACCCGGACCCGCGCACGCGCGGCATACCCCTAGGGGTATGCTTCAACCCGAACTGAAGAGTCAAGGAGCGTGGCAGTCGTGAGAACCGTCGTGGTCATCGGTGGAGTCGCCGGGGGGATGAGTGCCGCCGCGCGGCTGCGCCGACTGGACCCCAGCGCGCGCATCGTCGTCGTCGAGCAGGGCTCGGAGGTGTCGTTCGCCAACTGCGGGCTCCCCTACTTCCTCAGCGGCGAGATCGCCAACCGCAGCGACCTGCTCCTGCGCACGCCCGAGTCACTCGCCGCCACCCTCGGCCTCGAGGTCCGCGTCGACACCCTCGCCACCGCGATCGACCCGGCGGCCCGTGAGGTCACCGTGCGCGGTCCCGAAGGCCGCGAGGAGCGCATCGGCTACGACGCGCTCGTCCTGGCCCCCGGGGCGTATGCCGTCCGCCCACCGATCCCCGGCATCGACCACCCGCGGGTGCGGACCCTTCGGACGGTCCCCGACGCGGACACGATCCGCGGCTGGGTTCAGCAGGGCGCCGCACGCGCCGTCGTCCTGGGCGCCGGGTTCATCGGCCTGGAGGCCGCCGAGGCCCTGCGCCACGCCGGCCTGGACGTGAGCATCGTCGAAGCGGCCCCCCACGTTCTCCCAGTCATCGATGCCGAGCTCGCGGCATACGTGGCCGATGAACTGCACACCCACGGGGTCGACGTGCACGAGGGAGTCGCCGCTCGCGCCATCCTCGACGTCGAGGGCACCCCGGTCGTCGAGCTCGCCGACGGCACGGTCCTGCCCGCCGACCTGGTCATCCTGTCGGTCGGGGTCAGGCCGCGCTCGGAGCTCGCTGCGGCCGCCGGCCTGGCCCTCACCGAGCAGGGGGCGATCATCGTCGATAACGACCAGCGCACCTCCGACCCACGCATTTGGGCCGTCGGCGACGCCACGGCCAGCACGCACGCGATCACCGGAGCCGTGGCTCCCGTCGCCCTGGCCACCCCCGCCAACCGGGGTGGCCGAGTGGCCGCCGACTCGATTGCGGGGGGTGGGCGGCGCTCACCCCGGCCACTCGGTACGGCCGTCGTGCGGGTCTTCGACCTCACCATCGCCATGACAGGCGCTTCTCGGCGCTCCTTGGGAGACCGGCCCTTCCACACCGTCCGGGTGCACGCGGGTCACCACGCCGGCTACTACCCCGGCGCCGAGACGATGCACCTGCTGCTGCACTTCGACGGCGAGGGCCGCATCCTCGGAGCCCAGGGAGTCGGCCGCGAGGGCGTCGACAAGCGCATCGACGTCATCGCCACCGCCGCCCGGGGCGGGTTGCGGGTCGACGATCTGGTCGATCTCGACCTGTCCTATGCCCCGCCGTTCGGTGCGGCGAAGGACCCGGTGATGATGCTGGGGATGATCGCCGACAACGTGTTGTCCGGCCGCCTCACCCAGCACGACCCGGTCGCTCCGCTGGATCCCGAGACCACGCTCGTGCTCGACGTGCGGAACCCCGGCGAATGGGACCGCGGACACATCGAGGGCGCGATGCTCGTGCCGCAGCCCGACGTCGCGGCGTCGATCGAGGAGATCCGGCGGGCCGCGGCCGGTCGGCCCATCGTCGTTCACTGCGCGTCGGGGTTCCGCTCCTACCTGGCCAACCGCACGCTGGCCGGCGCGGGTATCGACAGCGCCAACGTGTCCGGCGGCTTCACGACGCTCGCGATCGCCCAACCTCAACTCGTCGCTCACCCCCAGACCTCCCCGGCCAGCGCGACGACCAGCGGCACCACGGTCAGCAGCACGAACGCCGGCAGGAACGCCAACCCCAGTGGCAGCACGATTGTCACGCCCAGCCTGGCGGCCGCGAGCTCCATCTCTTGCAGCTGAGTGGCGCGCAGGTCGGCGGCGGCGGCACGTAACGCCGCCGACGGGGCAACCCCCGCCGCGTCGGCGAGCGCCATCGCTCGGCGTGCCGGTGCCCACGCGTCGTCGACGGCCCCCCAGGCGACCGACCACGGCATACCCCACCGCACGGCCGCGGCGACGATGGTGAGGTGCTCGCACACCACGCCCTTCGACGTCCGCGCGACCGCCTCGACCGCATCGACGAGGCCGCCGCCGGCCCCGAGGACGAGCGCCACCAACTCCAGGGCGTCGGCTATCGCGGGGGCAGCAGGCGCACCAGGTATGCCGTGCCGCCGCCCGACTGCCCGCACCGACCTCGGCCTTGCGGCATCCGGCACGGGCCGGGCCGGGCGGGCGCTCGAGTCCAGGCCCGCGGGGAGGGCTGTGGACCGCCACGGCCAGGCGAGGACCGCTCCCGCCAGCAGGAGCGCCACTAGGCCTTCCACCCCGGCGAAGGCTTCGGCCACTGATGTCGGCACGCCAGCCGTCATCCCAGCGCCTGAGCCAAGCCAAGGCGGCTGACGAGGCGGGCGCACCACCATCGCCCGACGAACAGCAGTCCCAGCCCAAGGCCGAGACCGGCGACGGTGATCGGTGACCCTGAATAGAGGGGCCACGGATCGATGCCGAACACGATGCCCACCACCGGACCGGCGAGGGGCAGCAGCGTGAGCACCCGCATCGTCGCGCGCGGGCCGGCGAGGGCCACGGCGATCTTGCGCCGAAGCCCCTCGTGCTCCCGCAGCAGGGCTGCGGCGCTCTCCCACGCCTCAGCCAGCGGGACACCCGCCGAGCTGGACAACTCCTGGGCCTGACTGATCACTCGGAAGACCTGACCACTCGCAAGGCGACCCGGGGGCGCGCGTAGCGCATCACGAACCTCGGCGCTCAGACCGATCTCGGCGTCCGCGAAGTCGAGAACGGCCGGCAGATCCAGTCCAGCGCGCAGCCCCGCCACGCACAGGTCGAGGGCTTCGCAGGTCTGCGCCACCAGGGCTGATCGGGCCCGCTCCCGGGCGCTCGGACGGCGCGACCACCAACTGCGGACGATCGCTGTCCAGCGGCGAGGACCACCGACCGACCCCGTGGCACCTGTCGACCCCGCCGACCCCATGGCGCCCGTCGACCCCATGGCACCTGTCGACCCCGCCGACCCTATGGCGCCCGTCGGCCCCACTCCGCGACGAGGTGTCCCCGATCGCGGTCCTCGCCACGCGAAGGTCGCGAGCGCCAGCAGGCCGGCCACGATCCACGGCGACGTGTCGACCCCGCTCACGGCACCACCTCCGCACCGACGAGGGCCACCAACCGCTCCCGAGCAGCCCGCCGCAGAGCGAGCCAACCCGCCGGATCCCCCTCGGCGCTCCCGCCGCTCCCGCCGCCCCCGCTGCCCTCGCTGCCCTCGCTGCCGGCAAGGTTCCCTCCCTCGCCACGCACCCGATGCAGCACCGGCACCACCCTCGGCCTCCCGCCCGGGTCACCCAGCACGACGCCGATCGACTCGACCGTTCGCTCGCGGCCGTGACGCCGGACCTGAACGACGACTGCCAACGCACTGAGCACCTGCGCATGCACTGCGGGCAACGACATCCCGGCAAGCGCACCCAGCGCTTCGATGCGGGCGACGACATCGGAGGCGGCATTCGCGTGGATCGTGCCCGCGCCGCCTTCATGCCCGGTGTTGAGCGCCGACAGCAACTCACGGACCTCGGCACCACGCACCTCTCCGACGACGATCCGATCCGGACGCATCCGCAGGGCCTGACGCAACAACGTCACCATCGTCACCTCGCCGACCCCTTCGACATTGGGTGAACGACCCTCCAGATGGACGACATGCGGATGCTCGACAGCCAACTCGCGCACGTCCTCGACCACGAGGATCCGTTCCCGCTGATCGGCCAGCCCCAACAGCGCGCCGAGCAGCGTCGTCTTCCCGGCCCCGGTGCCGCCGCTGACAAGGAACGACACCCGTCGCTCCACCAACCCGCGAAGCACCGGGCCCCACCCAACCGGCACACTCCCGGCAGCGACGAGGTCCTCGAAGGACAACGGGACGCGCGCCGGCACCCGCAACGTCAGGTGAGGACCACCGGACACCAGCGGCGGCAGGATCGCATGCAGCCGCACCCCCGTCGGCAGGACCGCATCCACGTATGCCGCGGTGTCATCCAGGCGGCGCCCGGCCAGCGCCGCCAGCCGCACCGCCATCGCCCGGCGGACAGCCACCGACCCTAGCGACACCGCAACCTGCTCCATCCCGGCGCCCCGGTCCACCCAGACCCGACCGTCGCCGTTGACCGCGATGTCGGTGACCGCAGGGTCTTCCGTCAAACGCTCCAACGGCCCCGCACCCAACACGGAAGCGGACAGCCGTGCTCCAGCGTCGGCCGCTCCCGCCGACCCAAGCACCGCCAACTCGGATCTCGCGATCCGCTCGACCACCTCTGCGTCGGGCGCTCGGCCGGCGCGGATCTGCTCCCACACCATCGGGTCAAGGGTCATGAGGCCGCCTCGCGCCGATCCCCGCCCAGCGCCTCCACGACCGCCCGCGCGAGATCCGCCAGTGGCCCACGGCTACGACCCGGGGGTATGCCGCGCGCCAGGTCCCGCCCGACGCTCGGGTCGTCGTCGAGCACGCCAAGGACCGGCAGGTCGAGGGCTGCCCCAACGTCGTCGAGGAGCGATCGGGACAACCGCCGACCGCGCAGCACGAGATAGGTCTCGGGCACGCGAGCCGCCACTCTTGGAGCCGTGGCCGCGAGCGCTGCCAGCTCAACGATCCCCGCGCCCGCAACGACGACCGCACGCAGCGACGGCAGCGCTGCCTCCCGCGGAGCGAAATCCAGCAGAGCCGCCTCCCGCACAGCCGCCTCCCGCAAGGACCCGTCCGGCAGAGCCCAGTCCTGCAGAGCCCACGAGCGCGGCACATCGACGACCACCAGGTCGAGAACCTCCACCAGACCCGCGAACACCCCACGGACCGCGTCCGCCCCGATCTGCGCCGGCGAGTCGCGGCAGTGGGCGAGAACCGCGACGGCGCCGGCGCGCGGCATACGGGAGAGCAGCCCCAGCCCGTCGACCCGCCCGCGGCACCCCGCGAGGTCGGGCCACCGCACGCCCGGAACGTGCTCGATGCCGAGAATCACGTCGATCCCGGCACCGCCAGCAGCCCCGTCGACCACGCCCACCGACCAGCCCGATTCTGCGGCGTGCAGGGCACACGCTGCGGCGAGCGTCGACGCCCCGCAGCCTCCCGAGGCACCCACGACCGCGAGGACGACACCCCTCGCGCTCCTGCCAGCAGATCCGTCCATGCCTGCCAGCCTCGTCTGCGCCCGTCCCGGCCCGCACCCACCACCGGCGGCCCTGTGGATGGTGGGACGGATGACCAAGGGGATGTGGACAACTCAGCAAGCGCGCGACCCGCCGATGGTGATCCTGCACCCACCGCCGCGCCCACGCCTTGGCCCACCGACAGCACGACGCCGCGGACTCCACCTCAGCCCACTGACGGCAGAAAGAGGGCACCACACCACTGGCCGGGGCCGGAAGGGGGACGTGCGACGGCCCCCGCTGGGGGGACAACGGGGGCCGTCTGGCGCGCTGGCACCGGGGGGGAGGGGCCAGTGCGCACCTGCTCAACCCCGAGGGGGAGCATGGCTATTCTCCGGCTTCCGAGCCCGAAAGGCAAACGGTACCCCATTCGCAACACACGCTTGGCGTGTCGGCCTCGACACAGTCCTCAAGCGGCCCCGCACGCTCAGGTCAGCCGACCGACCCGAACCGCGTCGGCGACCCGCGCGCCCTCGGCCGCCGCTTGGGTCATCGCCTGCGCGGCCTGGCGCAACCACAGGGCCACGCCTTGCGGAGTCCCCGAGGCGTATGCCGTGAGCGCCCCGAGGTAGGCCGTCCCACCACCCGCGAGCCACCCCGCCTCAGGCACAGCCACTCCGGTGGGGTCGAGCCCGGCGGCCGCCACGAGGGCCCGTTCGGCAGCCCGCGCCACCAGACCGTTGCCCCGGACGAACGGTCGCACCACGGCCAACTCGGCGTGCACGAGCGCTGCCGCCAGGACGACGGGGACCTCGCCGGCCAGCCCGATCAACTCGGCCACCCCGGCCAGGCGAGCCGGGAGTTCGGCGGGGGCGGGCGGCATACCGAGGTCGACGAACTCGCGGGAGGTCTCCTCGCCCAGGCGCGGGCGCCCCACCTGCTCGACCGGCAGCAGCCCCGAGGCCGCGGCGACATGCAGTCGAGCCAGCGCCTGCGATGGTGAGCGCACGAGCAGACCCCTGATGTGCTCGGTCTCGGCGGTCGCCTGGATCGCCCCGCGCAGCACCTCCTCGACCGGGTCGAGGTGCTCGGGCCACGGACGCGCGCCCCGCACGAGGTCACGGACCAGGTCGACGGGCAGCTCGGCCCCGTCGAGGAACGCGCTCGCCCGGGAGCCACGAACCCGCGACTCGGCCGACGCTTCGGGGATCCGTCGGCGCAGCGCTTCGTGCCAGCGCAGTTGGGTGCAGGCGTCGCGCGCGGCGTCGACCGCCTCGCGGACCCCCTCAAGATCCAGCAGGGTCAGGACAGCAGCGCGAGCATCGGACACGAACCGCAGCGTATGCCGTCCGCGCGCCTCCTAGAGTGAGGCCATGCCCGAGCTGCCCACTCCCGGGGAGGTCACCCTCGTCACCGTCGGGCTGCTCGCTGCCCTGTTGCTCGGCGCCGTCGTCATGCGGCTGGTCGGGAGGCGCCGGTTCGTCGACCCTGTCGACCGGGCGACTTACGAAACCCTCCACACGGCGTCGCTGGCCACGAGATCACTTCGCGACGGACTCACCCCCGAGGGAGCCACCCGAGCCACCCGGCACCTGCGCTCGATGCTCGGCTCCACCGCCGTGGCGATCGTCGACACGGCCACCACCCTCGCCTGGGACGGCGCCGGGTCCCACCACCGCGGCGATGTCCGCGCCCACGCCGAGCCGGTGCTCAGTTCGGGGCGCACCCTCGTGCTCACCTCCGACCAGATCACCTGCTCGGACCCCGACTGCTCGATCCGCTCGGGGATCATCGCGCCGATCGTCGCCGACGACCGCGTGGTGGCGGCGCTCGCGGCATACGGACGAACCACCTCGACCGGGCTGGTCCGGGCCACCGAGGAGCTCGCTGGGTGGATCTCCACCCAGATCGAGCTCGCCGAGCTGGGTCGCCAACGCACCCGGGTGATGGAGGCCGAGCTGCGGGCCTTGCGCGCGCAGATTTCGCCGCACTTCATCTACAACTGCCTGGGCGCGATCGCGTCCTTCGTCCGGACCGACCCTGATCGGGCCCGCGAGCTGTTGCTGGAGTTCGCCGACTTCACCCGCTACGCGTTGCGCCGCGGCGGTGCCTACACGACCCTGCGCGATGAGTTGCAGAACATCGAGCGCTACCTCGCGCTGGAGAACGCCCGGTTCGGTGACCGCCTCGTCGTGTCGCTCACCATCGCGCCCGAGGTGCTCGCGGTGTCGGTGCCGTTCCTGGCGATCCAGCCGCTCGTCGAGAACGCCGTGCGGCACGGCATCGAGCACAAGGCCGGGATCGGCCACGTCACCATCACCGCGTCCGACGTCGGCGCGAACGCCGAGATCACGATCGAGGACGACGGCGCCGGCAGCGACCCCGACACGATCCGGGCTGTGCTGGCCGGCGAGAGCTCGCGGGACAGCGTCGGCCTGGGCAACGTCGACGCCCGGCTGCGGCAGGCCTTCGGGGATGAATACGGCCTGGTCGTCGAGACCGCCCCCGGCGCCGGCACCAAGGTCACCTTCCGCGTTCCCAAGTTCGCGCCTGGAGTCCACTCCGGCCCCTGAGGTGAGCGGGCGCCGGAAGACGCGCCGCTTGTATGAGGGTGGTGGCACTTGTATGAGGGTGTAACGGCATACAAGCGTCACGAGCCTCATACAAGCGTGCGGCGACTCGCGGACGGCCCCCTGCCGCAGCAGTCAGCGGCGGGAGGGGCTCGCCAACTGCGCCAGAAGGGCGTCAGCGGCAGCGCGTGCCCCGCCGGCCGCTCGGAAACCGTCCGCGCACGCAGCCGCTCCCGCGCGCTTGCCGGCGGCAGCGCGCACGGCCGCACGTAGGGCCGCCGGCGTGAGCTTCTTCGGCGCCAGCTGGGTGCCAGCATCGGCGTGGACGACCCGCGCTGCCGTCTCCAGTTGGTCGCGGCCATAGGGGACAACGCACACCGGTATGCCGCCCGCCAGCGCCTTCTGGGTCGCGCCCATCCCGCCGTGGGTCACCGCGACCGCGGCCCGGGCCACCAGGGGGGCATGCGGCACGAACTGCTCGACCCGGACATTCGGGGGCAGGTCGCGCAGGTCGTCAGGGACACCGGCGGGCATGGTGACGACGAGCGAACCCGGCTCGGAGGCCAGGGCGGCGACGGCGACCCGGGCGAGCGCTTCGTCGGCCTGATACTCCGAGGAGGTCGTCACGAGGGTGAGCGGATCGGGAAGGTCGGCGAGCCACGCCGGCGGGGCGGTCGGCGGCTCCCAGGTCATCGCGCCGATGCTGATGACGTGCGAGGGCCAGTCGGGGTGTGGGTAGTCGAAAGGCGTGGCGCTGCAGATCGCTACGAGTGGGGCAGCCAGCACGAGGTCGTCGAAGGAGCGGACGGGGGCCAGGCCGGCAGGGGTTCGCAACGCGTTGATCCGCGGGATGATCGAGCGCTCGACGGCCCCGAAGACCAGGCGCCCGACGACCGCGTCCCGCACCCGGCCCACGGGGTTGTCCCACCGTGGCAGCCCGGGGCCGAACGGGGGCGTCCCTGTCGAGCGCAGGGGCACGAGATAGGGGCTGAAGTGCAGCCACGGACGGCGTTGGGCCTCTGCCACGACGAGGGCGCCCCAGGCGTTCGTGTCGACGATGAGCAGATCGGGGTCCACCTCCTCGATGGCCCGGCGGAAGTCCGGCCCGTCGAGAACCGCCCGCTCGGCGAACATCGTGGCGCTGCGCTCCAGGGCCGCCTTGGCATTGGTGGCCGCCCAATCGGGGTGCTTGTCGGCGATTGGACGCAGCCGCGCGTCGATCCGCTCTGCGCTCAGCCCGGCGGCTCGGGCCTGGTCGACGAGGGTGTCGAGCGTGCGGACATGGACGTCGAGGCCGCGATCCCGAAGTTCAAGCAGCAGCGGCATCATCGGGTAGAGGTGGCCCATCGCAGGCGAGGTATAGGCCAGGACGGCCGTCATTGGCGTGCTCCTTCGGTGAGGGGGCGGAGAAGTTCGAGCAGAGCCGTGCGGGTCTGGGCAGGGGTGAGCCCTTCGCGGTGCCGCAGCAACTCCCAGGTGCGGACGTCGCAGATGGCGACGAGTTGCGCGACCCGCCGCCGGCTCGTCGAGCCGTCCAGGTCACCCAGCCACGGCGCGAAGACCCGCTCGCACCACCCGTGGTGGAAGTCGCGCCCGGCCCGGGTGAAGGAGGCCACCGCCTCGCTGAGGTGCTCGTCGGCCAGCAGCCGCAACGAGACGGGCCCGCGGGTTTCGTAGTGCTCGACGAGGTTGCGCACGATCGCGGCCAGGTCACCCGCCGGTGCTTCGTCACGCTGGGCGTAGATCTCCTGCGCCACCCGCTGACCGGCAGCGGCCGTGAGCCCTTCCTTGTCACCGAACCGCCGGATCACCGTCTGGGTGGTGACCCCCGCGGCCTCCGCCACCGACGCCAGGGTGAGACCGGCATACCCCTGCGCTTCGAAGAGGCGGCGCGTCTCCTGCAGGATCCGCACCCCGGTCTCCTCCGCCTGCCGGGCCCGCTCGCTCTGGCGGTAGCTCCTTTTCATGTTACTGATAGTGACACGAAAAGGAGACTCGCGCCATCCCCCAAGCAGAAGTTCTGCGGCGTCAGTCGGCTCAGCGGCCTATCCTGTGGCTCCATGACCACGACGACGTCGTCTCCGCCGCTGCGGGCGCTCCTCGTCGACGACGAAGCGCCCACTCTCGCCGAGCTCGCCTGGCTCCTCGGGCAGGACGAACGGATCGGCGAGATCTACACCGCCGGGTCAGGCACCGAGGCCCTCAAGGCCCTGGACGACCACCCGGTCGACGTCATCTTCACCGACATCTCCATGCCCGGCCTCGACGGACTCGCGCTGGCGAAGGTGCTCGCCCGCTTCGCCGACCGGCCCCAGGTCGTCTTCGTCACGGCATACGACGAGCATGCGGTGACGGCGTTCGAGCTCGAGGTGACCGACTACGTCATGAAGCCAGTGCGCGCCGATCGCCTCGGCGAGGCAGTGCGGCGCGTCGTCGCGCAACGGGCCGAGAAACGGGTCACCGTCGTCCCGGTCCCTGACGCACCGGCCGACGAAACCATCCCCGTCGAGCTCGGCGGGGTGACGACGTTCGTCCAGCGCAGCCAGATCCTCTACGCCCAGGCGCAGGGCGACTACGCGCGGCTGCACACCGACCGGGGCTCCCACCTCGTCCGGATCTCGCTCAACGCGCTGGAGGAGCGCTGGGGGGATCACGGGTTCGTGCGCATCCACCGCTCGACCCTCGTCTCGACAGCCCACATCACCGCCGTCACCGTGCAAAGTGGGCGGTGCAAGGTGAGCCTCGGGGACGACATCGCGCTCGAGGTGAGCAGGCGGCATACCCGAGCCTTGCGCGACCGGCTCATCCGCTCGGCCGCACGGTGACCCCATGACCCCCACGGCTGGGCCGCCTGACCCACGTGGGGACCGGAGCCTCCCCGAGGTGGGGCCGGCGCCCAAGCGGGTGCGCGTCGTCTCACCCCGTCGGGACGCCCGACGGCGCAAGGAGAAGCGCCCCGACGCGGTCGAGTTCACCGAGCAGACCGGCTTGGGCGAGATCTACCTGACTGCCCTGCTGCGGGCCCAACTGCGCCTCTCACTGGCGATCCTCGTCGCCGTCGGCGGCATCCTCGTCGGGCTGCCCGCGCTGTTCCTCCTCGTCCCCGGCGCCGCGGCAGCCACGCTCGGTCCAGTCCCTGTCATCTGGCTGGTCGCCGGCGTGGCCGTCTATCCGATCGTCCTGCTCGCCGCTCGCCTGCACGTGCGGATGGCCGAACGGATCGAGCGCGACTTCACCGATCTGATGGCGGGCCGGTGACGACCCGGCCATGAACACGCTCGCCTCCGGCTGGGGGCTCTTCGCGATCATCCTCGTGTGCGTGGCGACCGTCGCCGTCGGTGCGCTCGGGCTACGGATGTCCCGGACGACGAGCGACTTCTACGTCGCCGGACGGGTCGTCACCGCCGGGTGGAACGCCTCGGCCATCGGCGGCGAATACCTTTCTGCCGCAAGCTTTCTCGGGGTGGCAGGCATCATCTACTCGCTCGGCACCCACATGCTGTGGCTGCCGGTCGGATACACGTTGGGCTACCTCATCCTCCTCGTCCTCGTCGCGGCGCCGTTGCGGCGATCGGGCGCCTACACGATCCCCGACTTCGCCGAGGCGCGGTTGTCCTCGCGACGCGTCCGCCGGATCGCGAGCGTCCTCGTGGTCGGCATCGGCTGGCTCTATCTGCTCCCCCAGTTCCAGGGGGCCGGCCTGGCGTTGCAGACCGTCACGGGCGCCTCACCCGCCGTCGGCAGCCTCATCGTCGCCGTCGTCGTGCTCGTCAGCGTCGCGGCCGGCGGGATGCGCTCGATCACCCTCGTCCAGGCGATGCAGTACTGGCTCAAGCTCGCCGCCATCTCCATCCCGTGCTTCGTCCTGGCCTGGTTGTGGTTCCGGGGCGGACAGCCGCTGCCCTCCCTCACCGACCCGGGCGGCCCCTTCGCCGGTGCGCTACCGGCATACCCCATGCGGGAACACCCCCTCTACGCGACCTACTCGACGCTCCTCGCCTTGTGCTTCGGGACCATGGGGTTGCCGCACGTGCTGGTGCGCTTCTACACCAACCCCGACGGGCGGGCCGCGCGGCGCACGACGGTCATCGTCATCGCGCTGCTCGGCGCGTTCTACCTCTTTCCCCCGGTGCTCGGCATGCTCGGCCGCGTCTACCTGCCGAGCCTGCCCGCCGGCACCCGCGCCGACTCGGTCGTGCTGCTGCTGCCCTCCGCCGTCACCCCCGGAACCCTCGGCGACCTGCTCAGCGCCATCCTCGCCGGGGGCGCGTTCGCGGCGTTCCTGTCGACCGCGAGCGGTCTGACCGTGTCGGTTGCGGGGGTCATCGACCAGGACCTGCTCTCCGGCGCGATGAACCGTCGCCTCGGCGGGGACCTCCCGCGCACGCACAGCTTCCGGCTCGCGTCGCTGGTCGCCATCCTCGTCCCGTATGCCGCCTCGTGGCTGGCTCCCGGGGCGACCCTCGCCGACACCGTGGGCATGGCCTTCGCGATCGCGGCCTCCACCCTCGGCCCCCTGCTCATCCTCGGCGTGTGGTGGCGCCGGTTGTCGGTCACCGGCGCGGCGGCAGGGCTGATCGTCGGCGGAACCCTGGCGATGGGCGCCACCGTGGCGACCCTCTTCGGCGTCGGCCGTGGAACGGGTGGGTGGCTGCCGGTGCTGCTCGCCCAACCGGCCGCCTGGTCGATGCCGATCGCCTTCACCACGGCGGTCCTTGTGTCCCTGGCGACCCCTCGTTCGGTGCCCGTCAACGCCGCTCGCGCGATGGTCCGCCTGCACGCCCCCGAAGAAGTGACCGCCCGGGTGCGGCCTCCGGCGGGCTGAGTAGCCAACCGCTGGGCGGGTGCCCCCGACCGCTGGGCGAGCGCGGACCCCACCGGGCGCGTGACGTCTAGTCAGCCGTCGTGACTCGCCCTCATTGTGTGACCCACGACACTGCGGAGCCCTTTCGCAGGCCTGCCCACCGGAGGTTTACACCTTGAGCAGCCATAACGACATCAGCGAGGAACGCGCGGCGAGGTACATCGCCGTTCAGAACTCGCAGGAGTTCGCCGAGCTGCGGAAGACCTTCCGCAAGTTCGTGTTCCCCATGACCGGTCTCTTCCTCGCGTGGTACTTCCTCTACGTCATCCTCGCGACCTACGCCAGCGACTTCATGGCAACGAAGCTCTTCGGCAACATCACCGTCGGCCTGGTCCTCGGCCTGGCGCAGTTCGCGACGACGTTCGCGATCACGATGATCTACGCCCGCTGGGCCGACCGCGTCCTTGACCCCGCCGCCGCCAAGCTCGCCGACCACATGGAAAGGGGCAACCTCCAGTGAACGCCCTGGTTATGCCCGCCGCGACCCAGGTCGGCAACACGACCCTGAACATCGCCATCTTCGGCCTGTTCGTCCTCATCACCCTGGGCATCGTCATCCGGGTGTCCAAGCAGAACACGACCGCCGCGGACTACTACGCCGGTGGCCGCGCCTTCTCGGGCCGCCAGAACGGCATCGCCATCACCGGCGACTACCTGTCGGCAGCGTCCTTCCTCGGCATCGCCGGCGCCATCGCCATCAACGGCTACGACGGGTTCCTCTACTCGATCGGGTTCCTCGTCGCCTGGCTCGTCGCGCTCCTGCTCGTTGCCGAGTTGCTGCGTAACACCGGCCGTTTCACCATGGCCGACGTGCTGTCGTTCCGGTTGCGTCAGCGCCCGGTCCGCACCGCCGCCGCGGTCAACACCCTCGCGGTGTCGGCCTTCTACCTGCTGGCCCAGATGGCCGGCGCCGGTGGCCTCGTCGCCCTGCTGCTCGGCATCACCGACCGCACGGGTCAGAGCATCGTCATCGCCATCGTCGGCGCCCTGATGATCGTCTACGTCCTCATCGGCGGGATGAAGGGCACCACCTGGGTCCAGATCATCAAGGCCGCGCTGCTCATCCTCGGCGCCGGCATCATGACGATCTGGGTCGGCGTGAAGTACGGCTTCAACATCTCGGCGCTCTTCGACGACGCCATCAAGCAGGCCGGCAACGCGGCCATCCTCAACCCCGGCCTGCAGTACAAGAACAAGATCGACTTCATCTCGCTGTCGATCGCCCTGGTCCTCGGCACCGCCGGTCTGCCGCACGTGCTCATGCGCTTCTACACCGTGCCGACCTCGAAGGAAGCTCGTCGTTCGGTCGTCTGGGCCATCTGGCTCATCGGCCTGTTCTACCTGTTCACCCTCGTCCTCGGTTACGGCGCGCAGGCGCTCGTCGGCTCGGCCGCCATCAAGGCCGCGCCCGGTGGCGTCAACTCGGCCGCTCCGCTGCTGGCCTACCACCTCGGCGGTGAGTTGCTCCTCGGCGTCATCTCCGCGGTCGCCTTCGCGACGATCCTCGCGGTCGTGGCCGGACTCACCATCACGGCATCGGCGTCCTTCGCCCACGACATCTACGCCCAGGTCATCAAGCGTGGCACCGTGAGCCCGGACGACGAGGTCAAGGTGGCCCGCCGCACGGCGGTCGTCATCGGCGCCCTCGCCATCGTCGGTGGCATCTTCGCCAACGGCCAGAACATCGCGTTCCTCGTCGCCCTGGCCTTCGCGGTTGCCGCGAGCGCCAACCTGCCGACGATCCTCTACTCGCTGTTCTGGAAGAACTTCACGACCCGCGGCGCCCTCATGTCGATGTACGGCGGCCTGGCCAGCTCGCTGTTGCTCATCATCTTCAGCCCGGTCGTGTCGGGTTCGGCGACATCGATGTTCCCCACGGCGAGCTTCGCGTGGTTCCCGCTCAACAACCCGGGCATCATCTCGGTCCCCCTGTCCTTCTTCCTCGGCTGGCTGGGTTCGGTCACCGAGAAGGAGCACAACGCCGCGAAGTACGCCGAGATGGAGGTCCGCTCCCTCACCGGCGCCGGCGCGGAGAAGGCCGTCAGCCACTGACGACCGGCTTCACCCAGCACCACCGCACCACAGCACGAGGTATGCCGTGCGGCTCCCACTGTCGTGAGCCGCGCGGCATACCTCTCTCACCAGCCGCAGCGCCCCGGGCCGACAAGGTTCGGGGCGCTGTGTTGTTCGAACGAGGTTGACTGAAAGGCCCCGCATACGGGGCATGAACAGTGGCCGATGACTTGGACATCGGAGAGCCCAATCCCGACAATTCGGGCAAAGGCATCCGCACTATGTAAGCGTGACCACCGCAACCGTCATCCTCGGCCTCGTCGTCGCGACAGCCCTGGCCTTCGACTTCACCAACGGTTTCCACGACACCGGAAACGCCATGGCGACCTCGATCGCCACGGGCGCCCTCCGCCCGAAAGCCGCCGTCCTCCTCAGCGCCGTGCTCAACCTCGTCGGCGCTTTCCTCTCCGTCCAGGTCGCGCTCACCGTGACCAACGCAGTCGTCAAGATCCAGGACAAGAGCGGGGCGCCGAGCGCGGCCCTGCTCGCCGATGGCGGCTATGCGCTGCTGCTCATCGTCTTGGCCGGCCTCTGCGGCGGCATCGTCTGGAACCTCCTGACCTGGCTGCTCGGCCTGCCTTCGTCGTCCTCCCACGCCCTCTTCGGCGGGCTCGTCGGCTCGGCGATCGCCGGGCTGGGCCTCTCCGGTGTCAACTGGGTCGGCGACGGCAGCAAACTCGACGGGGTCGTGGGCAAGGTGATCATGCCCGCGCTCCTCTCCCCCGTCATCGCGGTGGTGGTGTCGACCATCGGCACGTGGCTCATCTACAAGATCACCGCAGGCGTCGCCCAACGCTTCCAGGAAGCCGGGTTCCGCTGGGGCCAGATCGGCTCCGCCTCCCTCGTCTCGCTCGCCCACGGCACGAACGACGCGCAGAAGACGATGGGCGTCATCACCCTCGCCCTCATCGGCGCCGGCCAGTGGAGCGACCTCACCGCCGTGCCGTTGTGGGTCAAGGTCACGTGCGCCGTCGCCATCGCCCTGGGGACCTACCTCGGCGGGTGGCGGATCATCCGGACGCTCGGCAAAGGCCTGGTCGAGATCTCCTCCCCGCAGGGCATGGCCGCCGAGAGTTCTTCGGCAGCGGTCATTCTGGCCTCGAGCCAGATGGGCTTCGCCCTCTCGACGACCCACGTCGCCACCGGTTCCATCCTCGGCACCGGCCTCGGTCGCCGCGCCGAGGTCCGCTGGGGCGTTGCCGCGCGGATGCTCGTCGCCTGGACCATCACCCTCCCGGCTGCCGCCCTCGTCGGCGCGGCCATGTGGTTCATCGGCCACCTCCTCGGAGGGCTCCTCGGAGCGGTCGTGGTCTTCGCCCTCCTCGTCGGACTCGCCGCCTACATGTGGGTCCGATCACGGCGCGCCCCGGTCGACCACACCAACGTCAACGACGCGTGGGACACCGACGCGAGCAAACTCTCCGAGACCTTGGCCACCTCCCCGGCCCGGATCTGAAAGGACCGACCCATGAACAACATCGGATTGGCCTTCGACGGCGCGTGGAAGGTCCTCGTCGCCGGGGTCCTCCTCGGCGCCGGCCTACCGGCGATCTTCGCCCTCGGCATTCGCGCACTCGCCTACGGCGCCGGAGGCGACGCCGAGGTCGACCACGAGGCCGGCCACCCCATCGGCAAGGTCCTGGCGATCCTCTGCTTCGCCCTCGTCGTCATCGGGATCGCGCTGGGCATCACCTACATCGTCGCCACCGGCTTCGGCAAGACGCTGTCGTTCCAGAACTTCTACCCCACGCTCGTCTCGAAGTAGGTGATGGCATGACAAGTTCGCCCTCGATCGCGGCCCGCATCCTCGACTGGCTTCGCGGGGGTTATCCGGAGGGAGTGCCGTCCGGGGACTACATCGCCCTGCTGGGCATCCTGCACCGGCGGCTCACCACTGCCGAGGTCCAGGCACTTGCGGGCGATCTTGCCGCCGAGGCGGCAGACAGCCCACCCCTCACTGCCGAGGACGTCCGAGCCCTCATCGAGGACCGGATCCACGAGGACGCCGACGACGAGTCCGTCGCCCGCGTCTCGGCCCGGCTCGCCGCCGGCGGATGGCCGCTGGCACCCCTGCGCGACGGCGACTCGCTGCCACCGGCTCCGCGGCAGCCCTAAGACCGGACGCGGCATACCTGCCGTTGCGGTGGTCACACCCGCCTTCAGGTATGCCGCGTCCAACCTCCTTCGCGCGCTGACCCCGCCGGTATGCCGCCTGCGCGAGGTGGGCGCTATCCTTCCCTTGTGACTTCGTTGACCCTCAAGGTCTGGTGGCGCACCGCATAGCGGCGGCGCCCGACGAAGCAACCCCACCCAAACGCCGCCCCTGGGGCGGCGTTTGTCGTGCCGGGGACGGACCGCACCAAGGAGAGACGATGACCACCCAGCCAAGCGGCATACCCCCGCGGTCCCGGCCGCGATCCCTCTCGGGGATGCAACCGACGAGCGACAGCCTGCACATCGGCAACTACGTCGGCGCGCTGGTCAACTGGGTCGAGCTGCAGGAGACCTACGACGCGTTCTACTTCGTCGCCGACCTGCATGCCCTCACCGTGCCGACCGGCCCGGCCGTGCTGCGCCGGCGCACCCAGGTGACGGCCGCGCAGTTCATCGCCGCCGGCGTCGACCCCGAGCGCTCAGCAGTGTTCTGCCAGAGCCACCTGCCGCAGCACGCCGAGCTCGGGTGGGTGATGAGCTGTCTCACCGCGATGGGTGAGGCCAGCCGGATGACGCAGTTCAAGGACAAGACGGCCAAGGGGCAGCAGGGCAACGTCGGCCTGTTCACCTACCCCATGCTCATGGCTGCCGACATCCTCATCTACGACGCCGACAAGGTGCCCGTCGGGGAGGACCAGCGCCAACACCTGGAGATCACCCGTGACCTGGCGCTGCGCTTCAACCAGCGCTATGGCCAGACCCTCGTCGTGCCCGAGCCGCACATCCTCAAGCAGACCGCCAAGATCATGGAGTTGACCGACCCGACGAGCAAGATGTCGGGCACCAACTCTCCCGATGCCGGCGTGGTGCTTCTGTCGGATGACCCCAAACGGATCACGAAGAAGATCAAGTCGGCCGTCACCGATGCCGAGATGGAGATCCGCTACGACCCCGAGCACAAGCCCGGGGTCTCCAACCTGCTCGTCATCCAGTCGGCCCTCACCGGGGTGCCGATCCCGGCCCTCGAGGCGGGGTATGCCGGGCAGGGCTATGGCGCGCTCAAGACCCAGGTCGCCGAGGTGGTCGTGGCCGCCGCAGAGCCGTTCCAGCGCCGGATGGCCGAGTTGCTCGACGACCCGGCCGAGCTCGACCGGGTCCTCGCCCGCGGGGCCGAACGGGCCGGGGCGGTCTCGGCGGCCACCCTCGCGCGGGTCAAGGACCGGATGGGTCTGCTGCCCGCGGCGCACTGACCGGGGGCCAGCAGGGACCGCTCACCTGCGCACGCGGCATACCAAGCCCACGCAGTATGCCGCGTGCGGGGTCGGGAGCGGGATCCCGAGGACGACCCGGCAATCCACCTCCGCGACGGATGCCGGGCCGCCATATCTCTCTGACGGACAGCGCCGACGGACAGCACCGATGGGCAGCGTGCACGGGCAGCGCCGACGGCCAGAACTGCGGGCGCGCAGTCGCCCCCAGGGCGAGCAACCCCGAGTGTTCGCGTTGTCGTCGGGAGAAGTTCGACCGCCAGGGCCCCGGCCCTTCGCCGACCGGCGGATGATGGCACCGTGGGCGGGTTGAAGATGCAGTCGTTACGTGGGTGGCTCGTTGAAGGGCGCCCGCGCGGAGTCGCTCGAGCGGACCTCCTCGCCCCGGCGCTGCTGCGCTGCGAGCTCACCGAGGCCGAGACGAGCGCCGTGGTCGGTGCCTTGCGGGTGCGAGCGGGCCACTCCGTCGCCGACCCGGTGCCCGACGACGACATCCGTCGAGTCGTCCAGGCCCTGGTGTACGAAGGGGCCGACGAGGCCGAGGTCTACCGGGTTCGCGAGGCGATGCGTCGCGCCGGTGACCGGGTGACGTCACACACCTGACAAACCGCGGCAACCGCTCGCCGCGCAAACTGCCCGCCTGACCCCCATCGCGTGCAGTTCACTTGCCTCCACCCGGCATTGGCAGTTGCATAGGTCACACGTCGCCCTGCCGCAGGAGGAAATTCCGTGTCGAACGAGACCCTCGCAAACCTGCTCCACGAGGACCGCAGCTTCCCGCCAGACCCCGCCTTCGCCGCGCAGGCGAACGGCACCGCGGAGTTGTATGCCGCCGCTGACGCCGACTACGAGGGGTTCTGGGCGGATCAGGCCCGGCGATACGTCACGTGGAGCAAGCCGTTCACCGAGGTGCTCGACTGGTCGAACGCGCCGTTCGCGAAGTGGTTCGCCGATGGTGAGCTCAACGCGGCATACAACTGCGTGGACCGCCACGTCGAGGAGGGGCGCGGGGACAAGGTCGCGCTGCACTGGGTCGGCGAGCCCGGGGACACCCGCGACGTCACGTATGCCGACCTGCACCGTGAGGTGCAGCAGGCCGCCAACGCGCTGATCGACCTCGGCCTGGGTAAGGGTGACACGGTCGCCATCTACCTGCCGATGATCCCCGAGGCCGTCGTGGCGATGCTCGCCTGCGCCCGGATCGGTGTCCCGCACTCGGTGGTGTTCGGTGGGTTCTCCGCCGAGGCGCTCAACACCCGCATCGCCGACGCGCAGGCCAAGGTCGTCATCACCTCCGACGGCGGCTACCGTCGCGGGACCCCCAGCGCCCTCAAGCCGGCCGTCGACGCCGCGCTGGACCACGCCGACACCTCCGTGCAGAAGGTCCTCGTCGTGCGCCGCACCGGCCAGGACATTGCCTGGAACGACGCCCGCGACCTGTGGTGGCACGAGGCGATGGCCGCGGCCAACCCGGTCCACGTCGCGCAGGGCATGGAGGCCGAGCACCCGCTCTTCATCCTCTACACCTCGGGCACCACGGGGAAGCCGAAGGGCATCTTCCACACCACGGGCGGCTACCTCACCCAGGCGGCATACACCAACGCCGTCGTGCACGACGTGCACCCGGAGACCGACGTCTACTGGTGCACCGCCGACATCGGCTGGGTGACCGGTCACTCCTACATCGTCTACGGGCCGCTGGCGCTCGGCGCCACCCAGGTGCTCTACGAAGGCACGCCGGACACCCCGCACCAGGGTCGGTTCTGGGAGATCGTCCAGCAGTACAAGGTGAGCATCCTCTACACCGCCCCGACGGCCATCCGGACCTTCATGAAGTGGGGCTCGGACATCCCCGCGAAGTTCGACCTGTCCTCGATCCGGATGCTCGGCTCGGTCGGTGAGCCGATCAACCCCGAGGCGTGGATGTGGTACCGCAACGTCATCGGTGGCGGTCACGCCCCGATCGTCGACACCTGGTGGCAGACCGAGACCGGCGGCATCATGATCAGCCCGCTGCCGGGCGTGACCAACCTCAAGCCCGGGTCGGCGCAGCGGCCCATCCCCGGCATCGGCGCCGAGGTCGTCGACGACATGGGCGAGCCGGTGCCGGACGGGCACGGCGGTTACCTCGTGCTCACCAAGCCCTGGCCTGCCATGCTGCGCGGCCTCTGGGGTGACCCGGCCCGCTACGTCGAGACCTACTGGTCGCGCTGGCCGCAGTACTACTTCGCCGGCGACGGGGCCAAGAAGGACGAGGAGGGCAACATCTGGCTCCTCGGCCGGGTCGACGACGTCATGAACGTCTCGGGCCACCGCCTGTCGACGACCGAGATCGAGTCGGCCCTGGTCAGCCACCCGAAGGTCGCCGAGGCCGCCGTGGTCGGCGCCAACGACGAAATGACCGGTCAGGCCGTCGTCGCCTTCGTCATCCTGCGCGCCGGCTCCAGCCACGCCGACGACGACAACACCGGCATCGTCGAGGAGTTGCGCAACCACGTGGCCAAGGAGATCGGCCCGATCGCCAAGCCCAAGCGCATCCTCATCGTTCCCGAGTTGCCCAAGACCCGCTCGGGCAAGATCATGCGCCGCCTGCTGCGCGACGTAGCCGAGGGTCGTCAGGTCGGCGATGCAACGACCCTGGCCGACACGTCGGTGATGGACCTCATCAAGACCGGTCTGTCCTCCGGTTCGGACGGCTGACCCCCGCACCACCTGCCCCGCCCGGAGGGGGTATGCCGCGCCCACGGCATACCCCCTCTGGCGTGTCCCCATCGCCCAGCCGCACACCCCGCTGTTCCCCCAAATCCTCACACTCGCCGGTGAATTCCGGCTCCCGACCCCCCAAACGACCCCAGACCCTCACACTCGCCGGGGTTCTGCTTGGATGCGGTCATGCCCACCCCTGAAGCGCCCCGCACCGGACTCATCGAGCTGCGGATCGTCGTCGCGAGCACCCGGCCCCGCCGCCTCGGCCCGGTCATCGCCGACTGGGTGCGCAACCAGGCCCCGCTCGACGTCTTCGCCGTCGAGGTCATCGACCTGGCCGAGCTCAACCTGCCCCTGCTCGACGAGGTCGAGATGCCCTCGACGGGCATCTACCACCACGAGCACACCCTGCGCTGGAAGGGCCTCGTCGACGCGGCCGACGCCATCGTCCTGGTCACCCCGGAGTACAACGCGGGCTATCCGGCCGCCCTGAAGAACGCCATCGACTACCTCTACGCCGAATGGGCGGGCAAGCCGATAGCGCTCTTCGCCTACGGCCATAGCGGCGGCGCCTCGGCCAGCGCGCAGCTGAGCGTCGTGCTCAGCAGGGTGAAGGCCACGCTCGTCGACGGGGTCGGGCTGCGTTACCGCGACCACCTCGACGGCACAGTAGGCCCGGAGGCAACGGTGCGCGCCGACGCGGAGCTGCTCGGGGCCACCCGCCGCATGTATGCCGCCCTGGCCGCCGCCGCTCGCCCCAACTGACCTATCCCCGCAGGATCGGTGGGTGCAGCACCGCTGCCGGGTCGGCTCGATAGAGCGCTGCCGGTCGGCCGCCTCCCCTGCTGGTCCGCTCCCCGGTCGGCACGAGAAAGCCGGCCGCGTTCGTCACCTTCCGGTGGAAGTTCGCCGGGTCGATCGCCAGGTCCCACACCGACTCGTACACCCCGCGCAACTCGCCGACGGTGAACTCCGGCGGACAGAACGCCACCCCATAACCGGTGTATTCGAGCTTGGCCCGGGCCCGTTCGACGCCGGCCGCGAGGATCATCGGGTGGTCGAACGCCAGCGCCGTCGGCCCCGCGGGGTGCGCGAGATACCCACTCACCGGCTCGAACTGAGCGGATGATGCGTCGGAGCCGCCCAGCGGGTCGGGCAGCCCCGCGCCGAGTGCGAGATAGGCGACGCTCACGACCCGTCCTCGCGGGTCACGCTGGAGCTCCCCGAACGTCCGCAGCTGCTCCAAGGTGACCGCCCCCCGCGCCAAGCCAGCCTCCTCCGCCAACTCCCGGTAGGCCGCCGCCTCCAACCCTTCGTCGGGCAGGACGAAACCACCCGGCAGCGCGAACCTCCCCCGAAACGGAGGTATGCCGCGTCGCACCGTCAGCACGCACAACTGGCCTTCGCGCACGGTGAGGACGACCAGGTCCACTGCAACTGCGCACTGCGGCAAGGCCGCCGGATCCGCCGAGCTCGTCATGACCTGATCCTAATCGTCGTGATGACTAAATCTCGACACCCTCCTGATAGACTGGTCGCTCTGGCGTGCCGGGAAGTCTGGTCGGCGACCCGGGTGTCGCACGCCTTCGGCTGCACCGCGCGTCGCTTCGACGCCGCTCATCGGGTCCCGCACCACCCGAAAGGCGCCATGACACATCCTTCCTTCGACGTCGCCCGCCGCCTCCTACGCCGGCCCAGCGAACGGGAATCCCGACACCTCGGCGACATCCTGCGCACTGAGACCGTCGGCGGCATGCTCCTGCTCGGTGCCACCGTCGTGGCCCTGGCCTGGGCGAACTCGCCGTGGCACACGGCATACACCGGCCTGCGGGACACCCGCGTCGGTCCCTCCGCCCCCCTGCACCTGGATCTCACCCTCGGGCAGTGGGCGGCCGACGGCCTGCTCGCCCTCTTCTTCCTCGTCGCGGGAATCGAGCTCAAACGGGAGTTCGTCAGCGGAGACCTTGCCGACCGCACCAAGGCGATCGTCCCCGTCGCCGCCGCCCTCGCAGGGGTGGCCCTCCCCGCGATCCTGTATGCCGTCACCGTCCTCGCGCTCGGCGGCGACAGCACCGCGATGCGCGGCTGGGCGATCCCGACCGCGACCGACATCGCCTTCGCCCTCGCAGTGCTGGCCGTCGTCGGGACCCATCTGCCGCCAGCCCTGAGGGCGTTCCTGCTCACCCTGGCCGTCGTCGACGACCTCGTCGCGATCACCATCATCGCGGTGTTCTTCTCGTCCGACGTGCAGCCATTGATGCTCGCCGGTGCCCTGATCCCGCTGGCGGTCTGGGGGTGGCTGCTTCGGCGTGGGTGGACGTATCCGCTGCTGCTGGCTGTTCCGGCGGTCGCCACGTGGGCCCTGGTCCACGAGGCCGGCGTCCACGCCACGGTGGCCGGCATCGTGCTCGGCCTGACCGTCCCCGTCGCCCGTTCGAACGACGCCGACGACTCGACGGAGGGCCACTCGCTCTCCGAGCAACTCGAGCACGGGATGCGGCCCTACTCCGCCGGACTCGCCGTGCCGTTGTTCGCGTTCTTCGCGGCGGGGGTGAAGATCACGTCCGACGGGCTCGCCACCGCCTTCCGCGACCCAGTCACCATCGGCATCATCATCGGCCTGGTCGCGGGCAAGTCGCTGGGCGTCTTCAGCGGCACCTGGTTGGTGGCCCGGTTCACGCGCGCCCAACTCGACGAGGACCTCGCCTGGGCCGACATCGCTGGCCTGTCGCTGCTGGCCGGACTCGGGTTCACCGTGTCGCTGCTCATCGGGGAGTTGGCGTTTGGCTCGGGCAGCGCCCGAGACGACCACGTGCGCGTCGCTGTGCTCCTGGCCTCACTCGTCGCCGCCGTGCTGGCCTCGATCGTGCTGCGTCGGCGCGACGCCCACTACCGGCAGCTGCAGTAGCGCGACATACCGCAGTGGGACATGCGGCGATAGGCTCGCCTCCAGGAGCACCACCCCAGGAGGACACCCATGGCTACTGACGCGCCACCGCTCATCAGCGATGCCGAGCCCACGCTCGGCCAGCTCGTCGCGTCCGCCTCCCGGGACGTCTCGACGATCCTGCGCTCCGAGATCGCGCTCGCCAAGACCGAGATCACCGGCGCCGCCAAGTTTGCGGGCAAGGGCGCCGGGATGTTCGCGGGGGCGGCGTTCTTCGGCCTGTTCGGCCTGGGCTTCCTGCTCACGGCGCTCGCGTGGGGTCTGGTCGCGCTGGGGCTGGCCACGTGGTTGGCCTTCCTCATCGTCGCGGTCCTGCTGTTCATCGGGGCGGCGGTCCTGGCCCTCGTGGGTAAGAAGGCCCTGGCCCACGCCGACCCGACCCCCAAGCGAGCCATCTCCGAAGCCCAGCAGACGATCGCCACGATCAAGGGCCAGTCCTGACCTCTCCCGCGGTGCCCCTGCAGCACCGCTCAAGGAATGACATGTCCGATGCCGCCTCGGTCCTCCTGGACGGCCCGTGGGAGCACGAGTACGTCGCTGCCAACGGTGCCCGTTTCCACGTGGCCCTCGCTGGCGACGGTCCGCTCGTGCTGCTCCTGCACGACTTTCCGCAGTTCTGGTGGGCCTGGCGCCACCAACTCGTCGCCCTAGCCGACGCGGGATATCGAGCAGCAGCCGTCGACCTGCGCGGTTTCGGCGCCTCAGACAAGCCGCCGCGAGGCTACGACACCTACACGGCGACCGCCGATGCCGCTGCGGTGATCCGCAGCCTCGGCGAAGAACGCGCCGTCGTCGTCGGGGCCGGGCTCGGCGGCTGGACCGCCTGGGCCATGCCCAACCTGCAACCCGCGTTCACCCGCGGCATCGGCGCGGTGTCGATGGCTCATCCGGCGATCATGCAACGGGCGGCCCGCCGCGACCGCGCCCAACGCTCGGCCCTGAGCTTCGTCGGTCACCTGCAGTGGCCCTTCCGCCCCGAGCGTTCCCTGATCCGCGACGACACCCTGGTCCGCCGCTACCTCACCTCTTGGGCCGCCCCGGGCGGCACCTTCCCGTCGGAGGAGGAGATCAGCAGGTATGCCGCGGCGCTGGCGCTCCCATTCGTCGCCCACTCCGCCGCCGAGTACTACCGCTGGTTCGGACGCAACCAGGTGCGCCGCGACGGCCCGCTGTTCCAACGCCGGGTGAGTAGCCCCATCCAGGTGCCGGTGTTGCAGGTGCAGGGCTCGGCCGACGGCTGTGTCCTGGCCGATGCCACGGGCGGCTCGCAGCGCTACGTCAGCGGTCCCTACACCTATCAAGCCATCGAGGGCGCCGGCCACTTCCTCCCCGAGGAAGCCCCGACGCAGGTCAACCGGGCCCTCATCGACTGGCTCGCCACCGTCCCGGCCTGAGCTGTCCCTGCCTGTTCCCGGCTGACCCATCGAACCTGCCGGACCCACCGGGCCCGCCCCGCCGGGCCGAAACTGGTCACCCCAGGGAGCAGGCTCCCGTGTCGACCCGGCCCTGCGCCCCCGCGGCCGCGGTCAACACCGGCGCGGCTTCCGCGAGGGTGAGCGCATACCCGGTCTGGTCGTCATCGAGCGACTTGGCGAAGACGACGCCGACGACCTGGCCGGCGCTGGACAGCAGTGGGCCGCCGCTGTTGCCCGGCTCGACCCGAGTCAGAAGCGAGTAGATCTCGCGGGTGACCCCCGGCTGTCCGTAGATGTCCTGACCGGTCGCATTGATGACCTGCCGGACCCGAGCGGCGTCCAGTCGCAACGGCCCGTCGAGCGGGAATCCGGCGACGACCGCTTCGGCCCCACGAGCCAGATCGGTGCCGAGCGGCAGCGCCGGCGCGTTCAGGCCGGGCACCGAGATGACGGCGAGGTCGCGCTGGGGGTCGAAGACGACGACCGAGCCATGCAACGCCGGCCCGGTTCCCCTGACCCGGACGGTGACGTCCTCGATGCCCGCCACGACATGCGCGTTGGTGACGACCCGACCCGGGGCAAGGACCCAGCCGCTGCCCTCCTGGCCGCGCCGACAGGCCGCGGCGACTCCGGTCACCTTGACCAGCGAGGCCTGGGCCGCCACGACTCCCGCCCCGCCGAGGACGGCCGATGACGGGGGGTCGACGGCGATGATCGGCTCGGTCGTCAGACCTTCGAAGACCCGTGGGAAGCCGCCTCGGTCGAGCACTTGGCGGAACCCCGCGAAGAGCGCACCCGTCTGGGGCGGGACGAGCGCATCGACCACCGCGAGCACCCGGGACTCGCCGATGGTCCGAGCGACGATCGACGCCGTGCTTCCGCGCAGGCCCGCCGCGACGAACCACACGAGGACAGCGACGGCGATCAGGCTCGCGACGCCGCCCAGCACCGCGTCGGCCGCGACGATCGGTCCGGCATGCAGATGTCGGCGCATCCGCCGCGCGACGTGAACGGCGATGCCCTGACCCAGCGCCGCGAGGAAGAAGACCCCGCCGATGAGCAGGGCCCGCGATTCGAAGGGATGTTCACCGGCCCAGGCCCACCCGTCGAACCACCCGGGCAACACCGCCATGCCCAGCGCCCCGCCCCCGAGGAACCCCACGAGCGACAACACCGACACGACGAGTCCCTGACCGAAGCCGGACACGGCATACGACCCGAGCAGGACGATCAGCACGATGTCGAGGAGCGTCCCGCCGGTCACGAGGACCTCCGCATGAAGCGCTCCGGCAACGGCACCAGGTGATCGCTGTCCCACTCGCGGGCGAAGCCCGCCAACTCGAGAATCTTGTTGACGATGCCCCCGGTGAACCCCCACAGCAGCAGGTCGTCACCGAGGTCCCACGCCGGTCCGCGATAGCCCGAGGGGTGCGAGACCGTATGCCGGTTGGCCGGGTCCGCGAGGTAGCTCACCGGCACGCTGAGCACCTGAGCCACCTCATCGGGGTGTCCGACGTAAACGGGCGACGGGTCTTTCCACCAGGCCAGCACCGGGTGCACAGTGTAGGCGGAGACCGGTAGGAACAACTCGGGCAACGTGCCAACGATGTCCACACCCGTCGGGTCCAGCCCGACCTCCTCGAACGACTCCCGCAGGGCAGCAGCCACCACGTTGTCGTCCTCGGGGTCCACTCCGCCGCCGGGGAAGGAGATCTGCGCGGCGTGGGATCGCAAGGTGTGGGCCCGCTCGATGAACAGCAGCGAGTCCTCGCCCTGGGGGCCAGGCCCGAAGAGGATGAGGACGGCCGACTGACGCTGGTCACCGTCCGGTGGCAGATACCGGGTGAACCACTCGGGCTCGGCGCGGGCCCCCTCGAGGATCCCGTCGACCCACGCGGGCCGCGGACGCGGCATACCGGCGCCCAGGGGAACCAGCGGGACGAGGGGGGTGCCGTGGGCGACCCGCGAGACGTCGGAACTCACGATGTCGGCGCCAACTCGTAGGTGAGCAGCCGGGCGGCCTTCTCGGGGTCGGTCTCGCCGGTGCCGTAGGCAGGACACCACTGCGCGACCGGGCAGGCCCCGCACGCGGGCTTGCGAGCATGGCAGGTGCGCCGGCCATGGAAGATGACGACGTGGCTGAGCATCGTCCAGTCCTTGCGGGGGAACAGCGCCCCGACGGCGTGCTCGACCTTGACCGGGTCCTCCTCCGTCGTCCACCCGAAGCGGCGCACGAGCCGCCCAAAGTGAGTATCGACGGTGATCCCGGGGACGCCAAAAGCGTTGCCTAGCACCACGTTTGCGGTCTTCCGCCCCACGCCCGGCAAGGTCACCAGGTCATCGAGACGGCCGGGCACCTCCCCGTCGAAGCGTTCGACGAGCGCCGCACCCAGCTTGAGCAGCGACTCGGTCTTGGCCCGAAAGAAGCCCAGCGGCCCGAGGAGGGCTTCGAGGTCGGCCCGGTCGGCGGCGGCATACTCGGCGGCCGTCCGGTAGCGCGCGAACAGGGTCGGGGTCACCTGGTTGACCCGCACGTCGGTCGTCTGCGCCGAGAGGATCGTCGCGACGAGCAACTCCAGCGGCGTCGTGAAGTCAAGCTCGCAGTGGGCGTAGGGATACCGCTCCAGCAGCGCGCGATAGATCCGCCGAGCCCGTCGGGTCAGTGCCACGGGCGTCTCGGAAGCGGGGGCAGCACGGTCTGCGGGCACGAGGGACAGGGTATGCCGCCTGCCTGGGCAGAGCGATCATCCCGGCGCGCTGAACAGCAGAGTCCGGAGGGCGGCATACGGGACCAACCTCCCGGACAGTTGACGACCCGGCATGGCACACTGTGCGACGTGGATCACGATGTGGTGCGCCGGGCGCCGTTGTTCGCGGCCCTCGACGACGAGGCCGGTCAAGCGCTGCTCGCGCAGATGAACTCTTCGCGGCTCGAACGAGGCGACATCCTCTTTCGGGAAGGCGACCCAGGCGACACCCTCTATGTCATCGGCGAGGGCAAGGTCAAACTCGGCCGCACCAGCGCCGACGGCCGCGAGAACCTCATTGCGATCCTCGGGCCGGGCGAGATGTTCGGCGAGCTGTCCCTGTTCGACCCCGGGCCCCGGACGATGACGGCCACCGCCGTCGCCGAGACCCAGCTCATGGGGCTCGGCAACGACTCACTGACGGAGCTGCTCACCGGCCGTCCCGAAGTCGCCAAAGCCCTCATGGCCGCACTCGCCGCGCGGTTGCGTCGCACCAACGAGCACCTCGCGGACCTCGTCTTCACCGACGTGCCCGGCCGGGTCGCCAAGGCCCTGCTTGACCTGGCCAACCGGTTCGGTCGCCCGGTCGAAGACGGCATCATGGTCGCCCACGACCTCACCCAAGAGGAGTTGGCCCAGCTCGTCGGGGCATCCCGCGAGACCGTCAACAAGGCGCTGGCCGACTTCGCCACGCGTGGTTGGCTCAAGTTGGAAGCCCGCGCGGTGCTGCTGCTGGATATCGAGCGACTCAAGCGACGCGCGCGCTGACCCGAACGGCCGGGCGGGCAGCTGCCCGGCCACCCGACGCGGAGGGGGCCTGTCATGGGCTTGATCGACAAGATCCGTTCTTCGTTGCCGATTCCTGGGCGCAGTTTCCGCCACCCCGAGCCCGCGGCTCAGTTGCTCGCGTTTGTGCTTCTGGAGCGGACGATTGGCGTCGATGAGATCGTGGCGCTCGTCGCCACCGTCCCGGGTGCATCCGCCACGCCGATGGCGCACTCGCCGTCCAGCGCCGAGGCCACCGACCCCACCGAGACTTCCGGGCCGGTCGAGATCACCCTGGGCGGCACGACCGGCTTCGTCCTGGAGATCAGCGCTCCCGTCCCCGACGGCGAGGCCGAGGCCAGTGCCGCCAACAACGCCTTCTGGCCCGATGCCGCGGCTGCAGTGGCCCGCCACCGGGCACACCTCATCGTCAGCGTGTCTGATCAGCGAGCCGACGGCGTCGGGGACGCAGACGGCGCGGACCCGAGCGAACGGCATACCCAGCGGTATGCCGCCTTCGCGCACCTCGTCGCCGCGCTGCTCGGGCACGAGGCCACCGTCGGGGTCTACCTGGGTGACCAGGGCGTGGTCTACGAGCCAGCCTTCTACATCGACGCGGTCGCGGGCGCCGGGGACGCCCTGCCCTGGGAGGTGGCCTGGTTCACCTGGGCCGCCTGGGAGAGCGAGGGCGTGTCCTGCGGCTCCACGCGGGGGCTGCGAGTGTTCGGGCACGAGGAGCTCGAGGTCCGTGGGTCCACCGCGGCGCCGAGCGCCGTCATGGACCTGCTGGCCAACATCGCCAGCTACGTCGTCGAATCGGGTGCGGTGCTCATGCCCGGCGAGACCTTGGGTTACACCGACGACCAGAAGCTGACGATCACCGCGGTCGAGGCCTCGTTCGTCGAGGGCCACACCCTGGCGATCGGCCTGCCCTAGCCCAGCTGGCCTTCCTCGCCGCGCTCGGCGAGATAGGCCAGTTGAGCCCGCACGCTCCATTCCGCAGCGCCCCAGACGGCCCGGGGCACATCGGCATACACCGTCTCGACGACCTCCCACGGAGTGCGCGCACCGGCGGCGACCGCCCCACGCACCTGCTCCAGGCGCTGCGCGCGGTGCTCGAGGTAGTAGCGCAGCACCGCTCCCGCATCGGGCAGGTGCGGGCCGTGGCCGGGCAGGATCCGCGCCACCGCGCCGGACCCACAGAGGGCTTCCAGCCGCTCCAGCGAGGCGAGGTATGCCGCGAGCTCACCATCGGGCCAGGCCACGACGGTCGTGCCGCGCCCGAGGATCGTGTCGCCCGTGAGGACGGCGCACTCGGCTGGCAAGAGGAAGCTCACCGAATCACTCGTGTGCCCCGGCGTGGTGACGACGACTAGGTCCAGCCCGCCGACGCTCACCGAGTCGCCGTCGGCCAGGTCGTCGTGGCCGGTGCCGATGGCCCGGATGGCTCGCACCGGCGCTCCGGACAGGTGGGCGAAGCGCTCGGCGGCATCGGCGTGGTCGGAGTGGTCGTGGGTGAGCAGGGTCAGCCCGACTCGGCCCCCGTCGCGCCGGACGACGTCGAGAACCCGCGTCAGATGGGCCTCGTCCAGCGGGCCCGGGTCGACGACGATGCACTCTTGCGCTCCCGGCTCGCGCAGCACCCATGTGTTGGTGCCGTCGAGGGTCATCACCCCGGGGTTGGGAGCTAAGACGCAGTAGGCCCGCTCCGTCACCTGCCCGGATGCCCAGGTGGGTGGCACTGGCGGGAGCGTGAGGGTCACCCGCGCGGAGCCTTGGTGCCCGCGAAATCGGTGCGCATCACGGCCTCGCCGGCGTCGTTGACGACCAACTCGGGCATGATCCGGCGGATCACCGGCTCCTGCGCGAAGAACTCGGCAGCCGACGGGGAGGCTGCGAGGTCCTCCAGGCAGACCAGAGTCGGCGGCAGCACCACCGCGGAACCGGCGGCATAGTCGGCCAGGACAGATGCCGGGTCGAACCAGCCGGCGTGGTCGGCCTCGCTCGTCGCACCGTCGATGGCCCGGCCCGCCGGCATGAGCGCCACGAAGAACCGCGTGTCGAAGCGTCGCGGCTCGCAGACCGGGGTCACCCAGTGGGCGTGGGCGCGCAGGAGATCGGTGCGCAGACACAACCCGTGCTCACGCAGCACGTCACTCAACGACAACTCGCGGGCGACCAGGCCGGCGCGGACCTGCTGCCACTGCGGGCTGGACACCTCGACCAGAGGCCCGTCCTCGTCGGCGCTGGCGAACAGCACCCCGCACTCCTCGAAGACTTCCCGCACCGCGGCAACCACGAGTTTGCGCGTGGCCTCCTCGTCGGCGCCGAGGCGGACCGACCATTCCAGGACGCCGGGGCCGGCCCACGGCAACTCCGCGCTGTCACGGGGGTCGACTCCCCCGCCGGGGAAGACGATCGTGCTCGGGGCGAAGGCCATCGACGCGACCCGGCGCAGCAGGAACACCTCGACGGGGCTGCCGCCAGAGCTGCCAGACTCGTCATCCGAGGCGTCGCGGACGATCATCACGGTGGCGGCCGGGCGCAAGGGCGCAGGCTCGCCGTGTTCACCGGACAGCCACGCCAAGGCTGTCGCGTGCAACGCGGGAGCGTTGCTGGTGGAGAAGTCGCGGATCATGCCCGGCGCCCGCGTCAGTCGCGGACGGCGACGATGAGCTCGACCTCGACGGGGGCATCGAGCGGCAGCACGCTCACACCCACCGCCGATCGGGCATGGACGCCGGCGTCGCCGAAGACAGCGCCGAGCAACTCGCTCGCCCCGTTGACGACTCCAGGCACTCCGGTGAACGACGGGTCGGCGGCGACGAAGCCGACGACCTTGACGATCCGCACGACCTTGTCGAGGTCACCGATGACCGACTTCACCGCGGCGATGCCGTTGAGCGCGCAGAAGGCCGCGAGTTGCTTGGCCGCTTCCGGGCTCACCTGTCCGGGACCGTCACCGACCTTCCCGGTCGCGGGCATGGCGCCATCCCGCATCGGCAGTTGCCCCGACACGAACACCCAGTCGCCTTGGCGCAGCGCGGGGACGTAGGCCGCGACCGGCGGCACGACGTCAGGGACCGAATAGCCCATCGCCGCAAGGCGCTCCTCGACGGCGCTCATGCCTGGCCACCAGCCAGCGGCCGCTTGAGGTAGGCCACCAGGCCATTGCCGTCCGGCCCGGGCACCACCTGGACGAGCTCCCAGCCGTCGCGGCCCCAGTTGTCCAGGATCGCCTTCGTCGCGTGGACGATGAGCGGCACCGTTGCGTACTCCCACGAAGTCATGCCGGTCACTCTAACGGCGCGCACCGCCCACAGGCGGCCTGCGGGCAGGACGGCAGCCGGGCAGCGGCGCGACGGCATACATTTGGCCGTATGCCGCCCGCCCCCGACCCGTTGCGCGCCGACGGTTTTGCCGGTGTGCGGCTGCACGTGGTCACCGGCAAGGGCGGCACCGGCAAGACGACGGTCGCCGCGGCCCTGGCCGTCGCGCTGGCCAACGAGGGCCTGCGGGTCCTGCTCGCCGAGGTCGAGGGCCGCCAAGGCATCAGCCAGACCTTCGACGTCCCGCCGTTGCCGACGACCGAGGTCCGCGTCGCGGGCGGCGCGCAGGGCGGCGAGGTCGTCGGGCTGGCTGTCGACGCCAAGACGGCGCTGCTGGAGTACCTGCAGTTGTTCTACAAACTCGGTCGCGCCGGTGGGGTGCTGGAGCGTTTCGGGGCCATCGACTTCGCGACGACGATCGCCCCCGGGGTGCGCGACCTGTTGCTCATCGGCCGGGTCTACGAAGCCAGCCGCCGCCGTCACGACGCCAAGCACCACCGCGGCAGCCCGCCCGAGGAGCTCGCCTACGACGCCATCGTCCTGGACGCGCCCCCGACCGGGCGGATCCCCCGGTTCCTCTCCGTCGGGGCCGAGGTCGCCGGGTTGGCGCGGATGGGCCCGATCCACTCGCAGGCCGGCTCGATCACCGAGTTGCTGCACTCCGACGCGACCCGCGTGCACGTGGTCACCCTCCTGGAGGAGATGCCCGTGCAAGAGACCGTCGACGCCGTGGCCGAGTTGCGCGAGCTCGGTATGCCGGTCGGCGCGGTCGTCATCAACCAAGCCCAGGCGCGCGAGGACCTCGACGCGCTTGGCGCTTTCGGCGGGCTCGACGCGCCGCTGAACTCCGACCCGACGGCGGCAGCCAAGTTGAGCGCCGACCTCGAGGCGGTCGGGCTGGACCTGCCCAGAGCCACCGTCGAGGGACTGCTCGACGAGGTTCACCGGCATACCGAGCGGGTCGCCCTCGAGGTCGAGCAGCTCACGGTGCTCGAACAACTCGGCCAACCGCTGGTCACCGTGCCGCTCCTCATCGACGGGATCGACCTCGACGCGGTGACCGAGATCGCCGCCCTGCTCGCCGAGCAAGGGATGGTGCCCTGATGGCCCGCACCCCCGTCCTGGACATCGACGCGATGCTGGCCGACCGGCATACCCGGATCGTCGTGTGTTGTGGCTCGGGCGGTGTCGGCAAGACGACGACCGCGGCAGCGCTCGCCCTCCGCGCCGCCGAGGCGGGCCGCGAGGTCGTCGTGCTCACCATCGACCCGGCGCGGCGGCTGGCCCAGTCGCTCGGGCTCACCGAGCTCGACAACGTGCCGAGGCCGGTCAGCGGGCTGGCCGACGATGCGGTGCCGGGTGGGCGCCTCGACGCGATGATGCTCGACATGAAGCGGACCTTCGACGAGGTCGTGCTCGCCCATTCGACCCGCGAGGCCGCGGAGCAGATCCTCGCCAACCCCTTCTATCAGGCGGTGTCGTCGTCGTTCGCGGGGACCCAGGAATACATGGCGATGGAGAAGCTCGGGCAGCTGCGGGCCCGCGCCGACCGGGAGGGCACGTGGGACCTCATCGTCGTCGACACTCCCCCGTCCCGGTCGGCGCTGGACTTCCTCGACGCCCCCAAGCGGCTCGGATCGTTCCTCGACGGGCGCTTCATCCGGCTCATCGCCGCGCCCGCGAAGATGGGCGGGCGGGCCGGGTTGCGCCTGGTCAACGTCGGCATCGGGCTGGTGTCCAAGACGCTGACGACGGTGCTCGGCGGGGAGATGCTGCGCGACGTGCAGACCTTCGTCAACGCGCTCGACACGATGTTCGGCGGGTTCCGCGAGCGCGCCGACCTCACCTACGCGTTGCTCAAGGAGGGCGGGACCGAGTTCATCGTCGTCGCCGCCCCGGAGCGGGACGCGCTGCGCGAGGCCAGTTACTTCGTGGCCCGGCTGGAGCAGGAGGGTATGCCGCTCGCCGGAGTCGTCGTCAACCGGATGCAGCCCTCTGCCGCACCGGGGCTCACCGCGGCTCGGGCTCGGGCCGCTGCCGAGCAGTTGGCCGAGGCCGACCGGCCGGCCGCAGCGGCCGCCTTGAGCCTGCATGCCGAGGTCTCGGAGTTGGCGGCGCGGCATCGCAATCTGGTGCGCCGGTTCACCGCCGGCCACCCGTCGATCCCGGTGGTCGAAGTGGCATCGTTGGCGCAAGACGTCCACGATGCCGACGGGCTACGCGAGGTCGGCCGCCGATTGGCCGGCCTACCGTGAGTGCTCGACTGCCGTGAGTGCGCGAACGGCACCCTGACGGCGAACCTGGCCGTCAGCTGGCGACGTCGGCGCGGCCGGCACCGGCGTGGGCGAACATCGCCCACCAAGAGGTCACCGTGGGGTTGCGTCGCAGCAGCGCGCGTCGCTCTCGCTCGGTCATCCCACCCCACACACCGAACTCGGTGCGGTTGTCGAGTGCCTCAGCGAGGCATTCGGCGATGACGGGGCAGCGCTGGCAGACCTCTTTGGCCTGCTGTTGCGCTGCACCTTTGACGAAAAGATCGTCCGGGTCCCCTGACACGCACGCCCCGAGGCCCGCCCAGTCCTGGCGCAAAGCGCCACGAAGGATGGGAGTGGACATTCCTCCTACCTTTCCCGCAGCCCGTTGAGGACAAACCGCCCCGATTCGTCCCTCGTTGGCACGTTAGGGGAGGCTCCAACTCGGCCACCATGACCCGTTGGGATGGTTGACTTCGAAGAATGACTAGTCCTCCGCTGGAGCGAGGACCGGACCAACGGCTCGTCGCCGAAGGGTCGTGGGCCGCGCTGCCCGGCGACATTCGCTAGTCGTCGGGCGCGCGGCATACCTGAAGGAGAGCGCTCGCGGACCCCTGATACAGGCTGGGGCGTTACCCTTGCGGACATGTCTGGACGAACGACGAACGTGGGCGGCGTGGTCAGCCTCCTCGGGGCGTTCCTCGCGGCCGCAGTCATCACCGGCTTTCTGTCGGCGGGGCTGTTCTTGCCCGCGGTCGGTGCGATCGGGGGGTCGGTCCGCACCGTCGTTGACCTCTTCGACTCTCTCCCGGACAACTTCACAACCTCGCCGCTGGCTGAACAGTCGGTCATCCTCGCCGCCGACGGCACGAAGATCGCGACTCCGTACGACGAGAACCGCGTCATCGTGCCGCTGAATGAGATCGCGTCGGTCATGCGGACGGCCCAGGTCGCCATCGAGGACCACCGCTTCTACGAGCACGGCGGCGCCGACCTGCAAGGCATCCTGCGCGCCTTCATCTCCAACCAGGCCACCGGTGAGTTGACCGGCGGTGGGTCGACCCTCACCCAGCAGTACGTCAAGATCACGCTGCAGGAGAACGCCCTGCGAGCGGGCGACAAGGCTGGGGCGGCGGCCGCCACCGCGCGGAACTACGGCCGCAAGATCCAGGAACTCAAGTACGCCATCCAGTTGGAGAAGACCCTCACCAAGGACCAGATCCTCGAGGGCTACCTCAACCTCGTCTACTACGGTGACCGGGCCTACGGCGTCGAGGCGGCCTCCCAGCATTACTTCGGGCACGGCGCCAAGACCCTCAACCTGCAGGAAGCGGCATTGCTCGCCGGGATCGTCCAGAACCCCGGCACGAGCGACCCGGTCAACTTCCCCGAGAAGTCCCTGGCTCGGCGCAACGTCGTCCTGGACCGGATGAAGGATCTCGGGCTCATCAAGGACGCGGACTGGAAGGCCGCGCGCGCCGTGCCCCTGGCGGCCATGCTCAAAGTCACCCCGGCCAAGAACTCCTGCCAGTCCTCCGACTACCCCTACTTCTGTGACTACGTCCTGGCCTGGCTCAAACAAGACCCCTCCCTCGACGCGGTGTTGGGGCGGGGTGAGGCCCAGCGCGTCCAGGCGATCTACCGGGGCGGTCTGACCATCCAGACCACCCTCGATCCGGCGATGGCCCGCGTAGCCAACGAGGAAATCACTCGCAAGGTGCCCATCGGCAACGACGAGGAGATCGGGTCTGCCGCTGCCATTCTCGACACCAAGACCGGCGCCGTGAAAGCCATCGGACAAAACACGACCTACAGCGTCAAACCCGCCAACCGGGGCGAGACCGCGGTCAACTGGTCGGTCGACTCCCGCTACGGCGGCAGTATCGGCTTCTCCTTCGGGTCGACAGCCAAGATCTTCACGCTCGTGACGGCCCTTGAAGCCGGATGGCCCACGACCAGCAGCGTGTTTGCCAAGGCGGCCAGCCCGAGCAAGGGAGCCGACTACACCAGCAAGGAGATCCACGGAGCGTGCGGCCTCGGCGGCGGCGGGTGGAACGTCCGTAACGACATCAACTTCCCCGAAGGGGACATCAGCCTGGCCGAGGCCACCGCGAAGTCGATCAACACCGCGTTCGTCGGGATGGCGATCCAACTCGGTGGCGACCCGTGCAAAATCCGCGACACCGGATGGCGGATGGGGCTGCACCAGGGCAACGGCAAGGAGATCCCTCCCTACCCGTCGGCGATCATCCTCGGCACCTGGTCGGCGTCCCCCATGACGATGGCCAGCACCTATCAGACCATCGCCAACGAGGGTGTCTACTGCCCTCCCATCCCGGTGATGTCGATCGTCAAGGACGGCAAGGCGTTGCCGCTGCCCGCTTTGGGGAGCGCGTGCGAAAAGCGCGTCGATCCCGAGGTCGCGCGCGGCGTCACCAGCCTTTTGGAAGGCGTGTTGCGCAACGGCGGCACGGCCGACAACGCGGGGCTGGTGGGCGGGCGGCCGGCGGCCGGCAAGACCGGAACGACGGACAACCACAACGAGACGTGGTTCGTCGGTTACACCCCGCAGCTGACGACGGCCGTGTGGGTGGGGACGCCGGACGACAAGAACAACGCCCGGCGCGTCACCGACCTGTGCATGCGCCAGATGACCGAGACGAAGGGCTGCTCGGCCGGTCGGTATGCCGCCCTGTTCGGTATGACAATCGCCGCCCCGGTCTGGAAGTCGATCATGGACCGGGCCCTCGAAGGCCAGCCCAAGGTGCCGTTCATCAGCCCGGGCACCCAGATCGTCAACGGCGAGAAAGTCGACATCCCCGACATCGCGCGTCGCTCCCTCGACGACGCCAAGGCGCTGCTCCTGCAGTCCGGCTTCGTGCCGTCGGTCGTCAAGGTCTACTCGAACTACCGCGTCGGCACCGTCGTCGGAACCACTCCCAAGAACCAGGCCACGCGCGGATCGGTCGTCAAGATCCTCGTCTCCCAGGGCCCGGCGCCGGCGCCGACCGCACCGCCGGAGCCAGCGCCGCCAGGTTAGCCCGCCGTCAGGGCCACCCGGACCGCAGCAGCGACCCGACCACCGTCCGCGCGTCCGGCCACGAGCGGCTGGACAGCCTTCATGACCATGCCGAGTTGCGGCATACCCGTCGCTCCGGTCTGAGCCACCGCTTGGGCGACGAGCGCCGCGATCTCCTCGTCGGTGAGTTGCGTCGGCAGGTAGCCCTCAAGCACCGCGAATTCCGCGTCCTCGCGCGCCGCCAACTCGGGTCGCCCCGCGCCGGTGTATGCCGCGGACGCCTCGCGCCGTTTCTTGCCCTCCTTGACCAGGACCTTGAGGACCTCGTCGTCGCTGAGCTCGCGGTGGGTCGTGCCGGCCGTCTCCGCGGTGGAGATCGCCGTCAACGCCATCCGCAGGGTCGCGGCGACGACCGCGTTGCGGCTGCGGATCGCCTCGGTGAGGTCGGCGTGCAGGGTCTCCTTGAGGGTGCTCATGGGTCCAGTCTCCCAGCCTGTATGCCGCCCCGTCGCTTCCGTTTCGGCCCGGTGGGTGCTGCCGTGGGAGACTGGTCGGATGCATCCGCTTGCTCGTGCCGCTGTGGGAGCCACCGCCGTGGGCGTCCTGGGAGTGGGCTACGCGAGCCTGGTGGAGCGCAACCTCTTCGTCTTGCGGCGGCATACCCTGCCGGTGTTGCCGCCCGGGAGCGCGAGTCTGCGGGTGCTGCACCTGACCGACTTGCACCTCATGCCCGCCCAGGCGCGCAAGATCGAGTGGGTCCGAGCGCTGGCGGGGCTCGAGCCGGACCTTGTCGTCAACACGGGCGACAACATCGCCAACCCGGGGTCGATCGAGCCGTTGCTGCGGGCGTTCGAGCCGCTGCTCGGGGTGCCTGGGGTGTTCGTCCTGGGGTCCAACGACTACTTCGCGCCACGGATGAAGAACCCGGCGCTGTATCTCACGGGCAACCACCGGCGGGGGCTGGGAGAGGCGTCGCGCCTGCCGACGGAGCGTCTGGTGGCAGGCCTGGCTGCGGGTGGGTGGGACGACCTGACCAACCGGCGGACGCGCCTGGCGGTGTCTGGGGTGCCCCTGGAGTTCGTGGGGGTCGACGACCCGCACCTGGACTACGACCGGTATGACGTTGTTGCGGGGGCCGCGGCGGACGATGTCGCGCTGACCGTGGGCGTGACCCATGCGCCCTATCAGCGGGTGCTCGATGCGATGACTGCTGACGGGGCCGGGTTGGTCATCGCCGGCCACACCCACGGCGGGCAGCTCTGCCTGCCCGGCTGGGGCGCCCTCGTGACCAACTGCGACCTGGACACGCGGCGCGCCAAGGGCGTTTCGCGGTGGTGGCCCGGCGCAGGTGGGGCGCCGTCCGCGCAGGCGCCGCAGGGGGCGGCATACCTCGAGGTGTCGGCCGGCCTCGGGACCTCGCCGATGGCGCCCGTGCGCTTCGCCTGCCGCCCCGAAGCAAGCCTGCTCACCCTGGTCCCCCGCGACTCCTAGGGGTTTTGGCCTGTGGCGGTGCCCACCCTGCGAAGGGTGGCATTCTGCCGCCTCGCGGGACGGCATACCGGCTGATTCCCACCTCTCGGCGGGCGACCGGTGGTCGGCGCGAGGGAGCGCGTGGTTGGCCCGTCATCCCGTATGCCGCCCGCCCACCGGTCTGCGATCCGCCCGCCCACCGACCCGATTCGGTGCCAGGCGCACGGGTCGGCTATCCTCTGTCCTTGTGCCGTAACACCCCCACCAGGGTCGCGCGGGCCACGGGGTGTGGCGCAGCTTGGTAGCGCGCTTCGTTCGGGACGAAGAGGCCGCAGGTTCAAATCCTGTCACCCCGACAGCGAGAATGGGCCCCTGACCTGCGGAAACGCAGTCAGGGGCCTTTTGCTTGCCTGGCTCCCGGGCATCACTGGGGCATAGTAAGCCATCCCGGGCACGTCGCGGCCGGGAGCGTCGGCGGTCGCCGCCGGGCTCGGTGGCCGTGTGCAAGTAACCCCATCGGGGTCCGAAGCGAGGATTCGGCACGAACTTCACGGCGTCGGTGCACACGGCGAGGCCGCACGAACGGAGCCCGCCCGATGAGGCAGGATCAGCCCATGCCATGCCCTCCACGACCTACCCATGTGATCGCGCCATGACCAAGGAGCAGCAGCGCGCCGAGTTGCACCGCACGATCTGGCGGATCGCCAACGACCTTCGCGGGAGTGTCGACGGCTGGGACTTCAAGAGCTACGTCCTCGGCTTGCTCTTCTACAGGTTCATCTCCGAGCACCTCACGGCATACATCAATGGCCTCGAGCGCGCTGCCAGCGTCGGCGACTTCGACTACGCCGACTTCTCCGACGAGCAGGCCGAGTTCGGGCGTGAGGTCACGGTCGAAGAGAAGGGTTACTACATCCTGCCCAGCGAGCTCTTCGCGAACGTGCGGGCGCGCGCGCCGCACGACCCGAATCTCAACGAGACGCTCGAGCGGGTCTTCGCCAACATCGAGGGCTCGGCCATCGGTACCGACAGCGAGGGCGACCTCAAGGGGCTCTTCGACGACCTCGACGTCAACAGCGCCAAGCTCGGCCCCACCGTGGCCCGCCGCAACGAGAAGCTCGTCAAGCTCCTCAACGCCATCGGCGACCTCGCCCTGGGCACCTTCGCCGACAACACCATCGACGCCTTCGGCGACGCCTACGAGTACCTCATGACCATGTATGCCGGTAGCGCCGGCAAGTCGGGCGGGGAGTTCTTCACCCCGCAGGAGGTCAGCGAGCTGCTGGCCCGGATCACGGTCGTCGGCAAGACGTCGGTCAACAAGGTCTACGACCCGGCGTGTGGCTCGGGAAGTCTCCTGCTGAAGTTCGCCAAGGTGCTCGGCAAGGAGAACGTGCGGCAGGGGTTCTTCGGTCAGGAGATCAACCTGACGACCTACAACCTTGCCCGCATCAACATGTTCCTGCACGACGTCAACTTCGAGCAGTTCGATATCGCCCACGGCGACACCCTCATCGATCCAGCCCACTGGGACGACGAGCCGTTCGAGGCGATCGTGTCCAACCCGCCCTATTCGACGAGGTGGGCAGGCGCGGACGACCAGCTGCTCATCAACGACCCCCGGTTCGCCCCCGCCGGCGTCCTCGCACCCAAGAGCAAAGCCGACCTCGCTTTCACGATGCACATGCTGCACTGGCTAGCGGTCAACGGCACCGCGGCTATCGTCGAGTTTCCCGGGGTGCTCTATCGAGGGGGCGCGGAGCAGAAGATCCGCAAGTACCTCATCGACAACAACTACGTCGACGCCGTCATCCAGCTGCCGCCGGACCTCTTCTTCGGCACGACGATCGCGACCTGCATCATCGTGCTCAAGAAGAGCAAGGCCAGCAACGACGTCCTTTTCATCGACGGGTCGGCCCAGTTCGCCCGGGTGGGCAACAAGAACAAACTGACCGACGCCAACCGGGCCGCGATCCTCGACGCCTTCGTACGCCGTGAGCCAGCCCCCTATTTCGCCAGCCTGGTCGAGAATTCGGCACTCGCCGACAATAGCTATAACGTGTCAGTGTCCTCCTATGTCGAGACCGAGGACACAACAGAGGCAGTCGACATCGAGGCGTTGAATGCCGAGATCGCGCGGATCGTCGCACGGCAATCCGAGTTGCGGGCGAAGATCGACGCCATCGTCGCCGACCTCGAAGGGGACAAGGGATGACTGAGATGCCGACCTGGGAGGGGTTCATGGTCCCCTGCCTGAGTGCCCTCAGCGACAGCTCGACACGCAGTCGTCGCGAGATGAACGTGCAGGTTGCGGCGCTTGTCGGCCTCACCAACGAGAATCGCGCTGTCTTGCTCGGGTCAGGACAGCCGCAATTCGCCAATCGCATCGGCTGGGCGTTGTCCCAGCTCGCACGAGTTGGAGCGCTCGCGAAGCCTTCCCGCGGGCACTACCGGATCACGGACGCCGGCCGAGAGGTCCTCGCGGCCTTCCCGGAGGGGGTCACCGAGAAGCAGCTCGACAGCCTCGGCAGCGACCCGACGTCGGCGATCCAGCCGTACGTCGCATCCACGCGTCAGCAACCATCCCTCGCCGCTGCGACGGCCGACAGGAGCCCGCTGGACCCGACCGAGCAGGTGGAGCAGGGTATCTCCCGGATCCACGCCGACGTCGCCGCCGAGCTTCTCACTCGGTTGTGCGCTCAGGACCCGACCTTCTTCGAGAGTGCAGTCGTCAAACTTCTGCTGGCCATGGGTTACGGCGGTGTCGGCGGTCGCGGGCTCACGACCAGCCGCAGCAACGACGGGGGGATCGACGGGGTTATCGACCAGGATGTGCTCGGGCTCAGCAAGGTCTACGTGCAGGCGAAGCGTTACGCACCAGGGAACTCGGTCCAGCGACCGGAGTTGCAAGGCTTCGTTGGTGCGTTGAGCGGCAAGGCCGACTCTGGGGTCTTCTTCACGACCAGCACTTTCACAGCTGGCGCCGTGGAATGGGCCGACCGGGTCCCGGCTCGCGTCATCCTCGTCGACGGCCAGCAGTTGGCGACGCTGATGATCCGCTACAAGGTCGGCGTCCAGGTCAAGGACACGTATGCCGTGGTCGAGGTCGACGAGGACTTCTTCGCATGAGCCACATCAACGACCTACTCAACCGCCTTTGCCCGGAAGGGGTGGAACGCCGGCCGATCGGCGATTGGGCGGATCTGGTCCGGGGCCACAGCATGCCGAAAACAGACTTCACCACGACCGGCGTCGGCGCCATTCACTACGGTCAGATCTACACGTACTACGGGACCTGGACGACGCAAACCATCTCTCATGTAGCCGCCGAGACCGCCGCTCGCCTTGCGAAGGTCAATCCGGGCGACCTCATCATCACCAACACGAGCGAGAACTTGAACGACGTCGGCAAGGCCGTGGCCTGGCTCGGTCCGCAGCAGATCGTGACGGGAGGCCACGCCTCTGTTCTCAAGCACAGCCAAGACCCCAAGTTCCTGGCGTACTGGTTCCAGACCCCCGATTTCGCCCTTCAGAAACGCAGCCTGGCAACGGGCACAAAGGTCATTGACGTCTCGGCCGCGAACTTGACAAAGATCTCGGTCCCGCTACCGCCTCTCGACGTCCAGCGCGCGATCGCCGACATCTTGGACACATTCGCGAAGCTGGAAGCGGAGCTGGAAGCGGAGCTCCGCTCACGCCGGGCGCAATACCGTCATTACCGCGACGAACTCTTCACCTTCCGAGAGAGAGAGAGAGAGAGAGAGAGAGAGAGAGAGATGGGTGACCATGGGTGAGGTCGGCACCTTCATCCGGGGACGTCGGTTCGTCAAGGCCGACGTCATCGACTCGGGCATCCCGAGCATTCATTACGGCGAGATCTACACCCGCTACGGCGTCTCCGCTGACACGGCGATCACCCAGGTCCGTAGCGATCTTCGAGAACGGCTCCGCTTCGCCGAACCCGGCGACGTGGTGATTGCAGCCGTCGGTGAAACCGTTCTCGACGTAGGTAAGGCCTTGGCCTGGCTAGGGGATCACAGGGTAGCTGTTCACGATGACTGCTTCATCTTCCGGAGCCCCATGAACCCGAAGTTCGTCACGTACTACATGCAGACGAAGGAATTCAATGATGCCAAGGTGAGCATCGTTTCTCGGGCCAAGGTCAAGCGGCTTTCTAGCGATGGTCTGGGCCGGATGCCCATCCCACTGCCGACTCGGCGCGAACAGGACCGCGTGGTGGACATGCTCGATGCGTTCCATGAGTTGGTGAGCGACCTCAGCACTGGCCTACCGGGCGAGCTCGCGGCGCGGCGGAAGCAGTACGAGTACTACAGAGACCGGCTGCTGACGTTCCCGGTGGCATCGTGACATCTGACGTTGACTATCGCTTCAACGGATAATAACCTCCACTATATGAGAACGGAGGCGCCTCTCCTGGCTCCGATCTTCCGATCGGACGGCCAGGCGCGCCTGCTCGCTGAGCTCCTGCTCACGGGCGACGAGCTCAGCCTCACCGACCTGGCGGAGCGGATCGACGTCGCCTACGCCACTGTGCATCGTGAGACTCAGCGGCTGCTCGACGCCGGCATTCTTCGGGAACGCCAGGTCGGGCGATCCCGCCTGATCAGCGCCAACCCCGACAGTCCAGTCGTCGACCCGCTGCGACAGATCCTCCTCGTGACCACCGGCCCGAGCGTCCTGCTCAGCGAAGCCCTGCGCCCTATCGAGGGCATCACCTCAGCCCTCATCTACGGCTCCTTCGCCGCGCGAATGACCGGCGTCCCCGGCCCTCCGCCGCAGGACGTGGACCTCATGGTCGTCGGCTCCCCTGACGTCGACGCGGTCCATGACGCCTGCGACGCAGTTCAGGACCGGATCGGCAGACCGGTCAACGCGACCATCCTGCGTCCCGACGAGGCCCGGAGCCGCACCGCCTTCGTCGCCCAGGTCGCCACTAGCCCCACCGTCCTGTTGCTCGGTGAACTGCCGTGGTGACCCCACGGCTGCGCGCCGAACAGCGAAAGGCCATAGATGCCCTCATCGTCGACCGGCGTCTGGAGCCGGTCCCTGTCGACGACGTCCGGGCGAACGCCTTCCTTACCCTCGCCGAGGACACCCTGATCGACGTCGCCCACGTGAGGCTCCCCCAGAATCGCTACAACCTCGCCTACGACGCGTCCCACGCCGTCGGTGAGGCGCTGCTGGCTCGCTATGGCTACCGCACTCGGAGCGGTCCCGGACAGCACGAGGCCCTGGCCCGCTTCCTCCGGATCGTCCTGGACACCCCACCACAAGACGCCGACGCCCGCCACTTCGACCGGATGCGCCGAGCCCGCAACCAGATGCACTACGAGGCACGGCCAGTCTCCACAGCTGACGCCGACAAGGCGGCTCGCACAGCCCTGGCCCTCCTGAGCGCAGCCACACCACCCAAGGACGAGCCGTGACCGACCTCACCACCCCCACCGGTCCGGTCCGTTACGAGCCGGTCGCAGTCAGTGCCGAGAGCACCGTCGTTGCCGAGTTCGTTCCCGGCCCGGCGAGCGACACGGCATACCAGTCGGAGGCCGACCTTGAGGAGGCGCTCCTGCGACAGCTGCAGGAGCAGGCCTACGCCTACCTCCCCATCACCACCGAGGGCCAGCTCGTCGCCAACCTGCGCCTCCAGCTCGAGGCGCTCAACGGCATACGGTTCTCCAATGCCGAGTGGCAGCGCTTCTTCGCCGAGCGGATCGCCAGCGCGAACTCCAGCATCGTCGACAAGACCGTGCGCATCCACGAGGACCACGTCCTCCTGCTCGCTCGCGACGACGGCTCGACCAAGAACGTCATGCTGATCGACAAGGTCCACATCCACAACAACCGCCTCCAGGTCGTCAACCAGTACGAGGTGCCCGGCCCCGATACTCCCGGCGGGGGTCGCTACGCGAACCGCTACGACGTGACGGTGCTGGTCAACGGCCTGCCGATGGTGCACATCGAGCTCAAGCGCCGCGGCGTCGACATCCGCGAGGCCTTCAACCAGATCGACCGCTATCAGCGGGACAGTTTCTGGTCCGGGTCCGGCCTCTTCGAGTACGTCCAGCTCTTCGTCATCAGCAACGGCACGCTGACCAAGTACTACTCCAATACCACCCGCCGCCAGCACGTCGACAGCGCGACCGCGTCCCGGCGCACCCGCACCACCTCGAACACCTTCGAGTTCACCTCGTGGTGGGCCGACGAGCGCAATCGCCCGATCCAGGACCTCGCCGGCTTCACCCGCACCTTCTTCGCCAAACACACCCTGCTCAACCTGCTCACCCGCTACTGCGTTCTCACGGCCGATCGGATGCTCCTGGTCATGCGGCCCTATCAAGTCGCCGCGACCGAGCAGATCCTGCGCCGGATCGAGACCTCCTCGACCTACAAGAAGTGGGGCACCGTCGGTGCGGGCGGCTACATCTGGCACACCACCGGATCAGGCAAGACCCTCACGAGCTTCAAGGCGGCTCAGCTCGCGTCGAGAATGACCGGGATCGACAAGGTGCTCTTCGTCGTCGACCGCAAGGACCTCGACTACCAGACGATGCGCGAGTACGACCGCTTCGAGAAGGGCGCGGCCAACTCGAATACGTCGACCGCCAAGCTCAAGAAGCAGTTGGGCGACCCCGAGGCCCGCATCATCATCACGACGATCCAGAAGCTCGCGACCTTCGTCAACTCGCCCGCCAACAAGGGCCACACCATCTTCGACGGGCATGTCGTCATCATCTTCGACGAGTGCCACCGCTCCCAGTTCGGCGATATGCACACCGCCATCACCCGCGCCTTCAAGCGCTACCACCTGTTCGGCTTCACCGGGACGCCGATCTTCGCGGCGAACGCGGGCACCGCAGGCAGCCCTCGCCTGCGCACGACGGAGCAGGCCTTCGGCGACAAGCTGCACACCTACACGATCGTCGACGCCATCACCGACAAGAACGTGCTCCCCTTCCGCATCGACTACGTCAACACGATCCACCTTCCGGAGCACCTGACCGACAAGCAGGTCTCGGCCATCGACACCGAGAAGGCTCTGCTGGCACCCGAGCGGATCAAGCAGATTGTCGCCTACATGCTCGACCACTTCGCCCAGAAGACCAAGCGGTCCTCCGGCTACCAGCACTCGGTCATCACCAACGTGGAGCAGGTCGCGCTCGGCCGGGGCCGCGTCGAGGAGACACGTCGCGCGACCCGCGTACGGGGCTTCAACGCGATCTTCTCCACCGCATCGATCCAGGCGGCCCGCGTCTACTACAACCAGTTCGGCGTCCAGCAGCAGGACCTTCCGCAGGACCGCCGCCTCAAGGTCGGGCTCATCTACTCGTATGCCGCCAACGAGGCCGCGGACGAGGACTTCCTCGACGACGAGGGTTTCGAGACCGAGGGGCTGTCCGCGGACGCCCGCTCGTTCCTCGAGGACGCGATCCAGGACTACAACGAGCTGTTCGGCACGAGCTTCGACACGTCGGCCGAGAAATTCCAGAACTACTACAAGGACCTCTCACTACGGTTGAAGAACCGCGAGCTCGACCTCGTCATCGTCGTCAACATGTTCCTCACGGGCTTTGACGCGACGACGCTCAACACGCTCTGGGTCGACAAGAACCTGCGGGCCCATGGCCTCATCCAGGCCTACTCGCGCACGAACCGGATCCTCAACTCGGTCAAGACCTACGGCAACATCGTCAGCTTCCGCGACCTCGACGAGGAGACTAACGACGCCATCGCGCTCTTCGGCAACAAGGACGCGCACGGCATCGTCCTGCTCAGGCCGTACGCCGACTACTACGCCGAGTATGCCGCCCGCGTCGGCGAGCTGCTCGCGGCATACCCCCTTGGGTCGCCCATCGTCGGGGAGAGCGCGCAGAAGGCCTTCATCGCCCTGTTCGGGGCCATCCTGCGGCTGCGCAACATCCTCACCTCCTTCGACGACTTCGCTGGCCAGGAGGGGCTCACCGACCGCCAGGTGCAGGACTACACCAGCGTCTATCTCGACCTCTATGCCGATTTCCGCCGGGTCGCCAAGGCCGACAAGGAGTCGATCGTCGACGACGTCGTCTTCGAGATCGAGCTGGTCAAGCAGGTCGAGATCAACGTCGACTACATCCTCATGCTCGTAGAGCAGTACCGGCAGGCCAAGGGCGACGGCGAGGACAAGGAGATCCGCGCGGCCATCGCCCGGGCCGTGGACTCGAGCCCGTCGCTGCGCAACAAGAAGGACCTCATCGAGGCATTCGTGGTGTCCGTCTCGGCTACCGGAAGCGTGGACGAGGAGTGGGAGGCGTTCATCTCCGCCCGCCGCGCTGAAGAGCTCGCGGCGATCGTCGCGGACGAGTCACTGAAGCCGGCAGAGACGCAGGCCTTTGTGGACATGGCCTTTCGCAACGGCGCCGTTCCCACGACCGGTACCGGAATTACGAAGATCCTGCCGCCAGCATCGCGCTTCGCCGGGCCGGGCGCCGGGCACGCTGACACCAAGCGGCGAGTGCTAGACAAGCTGACTCAGTACCTCGACCGCTACCTGGGCCTCGGGGGGCTCTCACGCCAAGGAGCGTGACGGGTTGGGCAACGAGACGCCCGTGGAGTGACAGATGGGATGCTTAGCCCGAGCAACTGACCACGATCACCCCGGAAAGGATGAGCGGCAGCATGCAGGGTGGGGCGGGACCGAGCGGACCGGTGCGACCGGCGATCCACTACAGCCCGGCAGCAACCTGGCTGAACGATCCCAACGGCCTGATCTTCCACAACTCCTTGTGGCACCTCT